>FLOH01001199.1_pt1 | contig 41922 bp, 32 predicted proteins | sample 756751 | NCBI WGS metagenome assembly FLOH01 (sample SAMEA4026879, study PRJEB14308) | marine metagenome | biome: coastal water; material: water | depth 74 m
TTCCTATAGCAAAAAATAGATTTTCTTTTTCTGTTGAAACAAGTTGTACACACGAACGATATTCTTTGGGCATTGTTACAGACGGAAGCCACGTTTTACCACCATCCATTGTGTACGAAGCAATATTCTGGTCAAACTCAGGTTTATCATAAGTTCCGCCAACAATAACTCCTTCCAAATTATTTTTAAATGAAATAGAAAAAATACCTGATGAAGATTGCCCACGAACCATCGGAGTTTTAACAACCTCCCACGATTTTCCAAAATCAGTAGAATAAAAAACTCGTGCAGCTTTTCCTCCGCTTGCAATCCATGCTTTTCCCGAAGGTAAATATTCAATACATGTATTTGATGCTGCAAAATTAGCTTCGCCCTCTTCAATATTAGGAATGTCTTCCACCCTCGCCCACCTTTTCCCACCATCTTCAGTTCTAAGAACAAAGAACTTTCCATCAATTGGGTCGCTAACCGCCAGTCCGTTTTTATCATCCGCAAATTTTAAACTGTTGAAAAAAAGCCCTTTCGTAGAATCCTGAAAAACCACATCCCAACTCTCTCCTCCGTCTTTCGTTTGATAACCAAAAGCCGGTCCTGCCACTCCAAAAACCATTGCACGGTTTTCATCCCAGGCATGAATACTTCGGAAATCGTTCTCTTCAGCTCCAACTATTTCATTTACACTCCAGGTTTCTCCACCGTCCTTCGAAAGTAAAACTGTTCCATTTGAACCGCTTGCCCAAATTACGTTTTCATCAACCACAAAAAGTCCGCGCAAACTTGCATCGGTGTATGTATTTAGCTCAGTAAATTGTAATTCGAAATTCTTACTTGTTTGCACATTACATGAAACAGTTAGGATAATTACCAATATATAAAGCGTTAGTTTTGATTTCATAGCGTACAAAAATTCGTTTAAAAATAAAGATAATGGTAAATACACATTCACCTATTCAATTTGTAATTTAATCCAGTTCCCCAATTCTATAACTCCTCCTTTTTTTACAATTTATATATTTTTGCATTATCTGATATTTCTTTTTATTTATATTTTGCATCATCTATAATGGTTTTTTACATATATTTGCAATTATAGACAATGCATAATGAATAGGTTAAGAAATGTATCGGACAAAAAAATAAGAGAAACTTCGGTTGATTTTATTCGATTTCTACTCAAAAAAATTGATTGGAATAACCGCCTAATTGGAATTAGCGGAGCAAGGGGAGCAGGAAAAACCACTTTGATATTACAATATTTAAAGATTACCTATCAATTCTCGGAAGAAGCTATTTATTTAGAGCTAGATGATTTTTATTTCGCAGAAAACTCGCTTTATAGTTTTGCTGAGCAATTTGAAAAAGAGGGCGGAAAAATACTGCTGTTGGATGAAGTTCATAAATACAAGAACTGGTCGCACGACCTGAAAATGATTTATGACAATTTAGTTTCACTAAAAGTTATTTTTACCAGTTCCTCGGCTTTGGAGTTGTATAAAGGCTCGCACGATTTGAGCCGCCGGTTGGTTTCATACAATCTCCCTGGCCTTTCACTCCGAGAATTTGCATCTTTCAAATACAACTATGAATTGCCAAATTTATCCTTAGACCAACTTTTAACCAATTCGCGCGAAATTGGGATGAACCTTCCAAGTGAAATAAAACCCATCAAACTATACAAAGAATACATTCAAAAAGGCTATTATCCATTTTTCAAAGAGAATGAGAATTTATATCACGACAAGTTATTAAACGTGTTAAATGTGATACTGGAGAATGACCTTCCCATTATATTTAACATCGATTTTCAATCTGTAATTAAATTAAAAAAACTAATCTCTATTGTTGCGCGCTTAGTTCCTTATAAACCAAACGTTAAAAAACTGGCAGAGCAAATTGGAGTAACACGCGAAACACTGCTCAGACAACTGTTCTATTTAGAAAAAGCTCAAATTGTTAAGTGGATTGGAAAAGATTCGCATGGAATAAACTACCTTAATAAACCAGAGAAACTTTATCTACAAAACACTAATTTAATTTATGCATTAATGGAAGAAATGGTTAACATTGGGAATGTGCGAGAGACTTTCTTTTTAAATCAGTTAACAGTTAACCACCAGATAACTTACCCCGGCAAAGGTGATTTTTTAATCGACGGCAAATACATTTTTGAGGTGGGAGGAAAAAGCAAATCGCAAAAACAAATTGGAGGGCTCTCCAATGCTTTTATTGTAAAAGATGACATCGAATTTAGCTCTGGAAACATAATCCCAATTTGGATGTTTGGGTTGATGTATTAATAAAAAGCATATTTTTGAATTACAAACAAGACCATTTAAAAATTACTACCGAACAATGGAAAACTTTTCAAATTCAATACTACTCCCGGAAAATTTACCGGTTGTAAAACCTGAAACTTTCAATCCGCTTGATAAAAAATATCGAACTATTTTATACATCCGAATTGCTATTGTTCTACTTATTTTAACCGGAGCATTTATTACATTTTTAATAATCTCGGAAGAAAATCCTCCATTGCTATTTAAAATAATTGTTAGCTCTATTATACTCATTGTAGCTGTTTACTCAGTAATAATAACCGTTTTTGGATTCCCTAAAAAAGGTTATTTAGTTCGCGAAAAAGATATCTCGTTTCAAAAAGGCCTGATTACCTACCAATTAATTTCAGTCCCATTTAACCGCATTCAACATGTGGAAGTTAATCAGGGAATTCTGGCAAAAATGTTCAAACTCTCTTCGGTTAAAATATTTACTGCAGGAGGAAACGCAAGCGACCTCTCCATTCCAGGCTTACCTACCGAAGATGCTCAAAACCTTAAGGCTTTTTTATCTGAAAAAATTAGCGAGCATGAATAGTATTGACATTACAAAACCAACCCGCCAGTCGATAAAAGGATTGGCTTTAATATTTATTCAAGGCTTGCGGCAATCTATTCGAATGTTTTGGCCCATGGTTTTGATCCTGGTTTTTCAAAAAGAAATCTTTGAAAATAAAATGGTTTGGGGAATAATTGGAATTGCAATTTTTATCCTACTAATTATTCATTCTATTCTTTTCTATCTCAATTTCTATTTTTACGTCACCAACGGAGAATTCATTTTAAAAAAGGGCTACCTCCGCAAAAAGATTTTAACTATTCCGCTAGACAGGATTCAAAGTGTAAATACCAAACAAAATCTCCTACAGCAACTATTAAATGTTGTCACTCTCGAAATAGATACGGCAGGAACAGTTGGAAAAGAATTAAAAATTCATGCGCTTGAAAAACCATTTGCCACCGAATTACAAAATCAGTTGCGTTCCGGAAAAGCAAAAAAATTGGCCGGTGAAACAGACGCACAAGTTGAAATAAATGATGCTGCTGAAAAACTAATTTTAAAGCTCACTCCCATAGATTTGTTGAAAATTGGAATTAGCCAAAATCATCTTCGTACAGGTTTAATTATTTTGGCATTTGGCTTTCAAATCTTTCAGAAAATTCAGGATATTTTTGAAGAAAAAGCAGAAGAGTATTCCAGTGAATTAGTCAATTATATGTCGAACTCCAACTGGGCTTTACTAATTTTTCTAATTATTTTCTTTCTAATAATCTCTATCCTTTACTCACTTGTAAGCACTGCCATTAAATATTTCGACTTTAAATTACTAAAAAGAGAGGATGCTTATCGTGTTGAATCCGGACTGGTAAACAAACGAAATGTTATAATTCCGCTCAACAAAGTTCAGGAATTAAACTGGGAAACCGGACCAATAAAAAAGCAGTTTGGCATTTATAATCTTGTTTTTAAACAAGCGGTAAGCGGGCAAAACAGACGACAGCAATTAGTTGATGCTCCGGGTTGTTTAACCGAACATCTTGAATTGCTAAAAAACGATTTGTTTGGGGAAGATGAACTTTCCGAGATTCCTAAAATTCATTCGGACCGTTACTATTTCAGAAGATTATGGATTTTGTATGGCTGGATTCCGGTTATTCTGGCTACACCATTTTTATTTTCAAATTGGCGTTTCTGGATTGGCGTTTTTGTATGGTTAATTATTTCGGGAGCTTACGGTTTTCTTATTCTGAATAAACGGTATTTCAGAATAAACAGCAAACAAATAAGAATTTCGAAGGGTGCTATTTCGCACAAATGGAAACAGATGGAATTATTTAAAATTCAGGCGGTGGAATTCAGGCAAACCATTTTTCAAAAAAGAAGGTCGCTGGCAAGTTTGCATTTAATGAATGCTTCCGGCACAATGACCATTCCTTACATTAACGAATTGATAGCAAAACAGATTTACGATTATTTGTTGTATCACACTGAGATTTCGGAAAAAAGATGGATGTAGTTTGATTTTATTAAAATTTATTCCGACACCGTAACTTCGTACAACTCCCCATGGAATTCAGCATCAAAAACAACTTTAAACCCTTTGTTTTGAAGTTCGTCGCCAGTTGCTTTTAAAATTATTCTACCCGTGGAAGCATGAACAACCACATAATTTTTCTCTGAATCCAAATGATTTACCGTCACCCATTGTTCGCTAACTTTTGAAAACTGTTTAAACACCCCAATAATTCCCCCCGATTTTGTTTCCGTATTTATCCGCTGAAACCCATCCCAACTTCCGTGTGTTGGTTCTCCAAAACCCGGAAGATCTTGTCGGAAGAGCATAATTTCATGCTTATTTTCCATCTCCCGCAACCATCCTGATATTTCCTTAAACTGCCGACGTTTTTCCACACTCATTTTGCGGGGGTCGCCTAACATTATCGGCAACGTACCTGCCAACGATTTATAGGAATAAAGAGAATGCTCATCTTCCAGCGACTGGTTGCCAATTACCAAGGCTGTTGCGGGAATTACCGGCGCCCTCCACCAAGCCATTTGTCGCACCCTTTCGCTACCAACCGGCGCCTCATCGTAAAAATTAGAAAGCCAGTTTCCTTCGGCGTGTTTGCACATATCGTAATCAACCATTTGCAAAGCTCCCATGGTTTCAAAAGTACAATCTATAAAAAGATTGGGCGCTGTCTCGTGCAATTCATCAAACAATTGCCAGGCACTTCTGTAAATTTCAAGAAACGATTCCTGACGGTCTTTGTGCGAATGATTTTCTGCGTAACATCCAGAAACATCACCACCGTAACGATACGCACTTGCGGCAATGGCAAAATCGAGTTTCACATATTCCAAACCGTGTTCTTTTACCAATCCTAAAATTTTGTCTTTTATATAATCTTTCCAACCAGTAGTAAAACAGGCGGAATAACGATCAGTTTCCGAACCAGTATGCAGGTTTGTATGTTCCCCATCTTTATATTTTACAAACCATTCGGGATGTTCTGTATAAACTTTACTGTCTTTTGAAGCCGCTCCCATACTCAACCACAAACCGGGTTTCATTCCTTTCGATTTTACATACTCAAAAACAGGTTTTAATCCATTGGGGAATTTTTCATAATCAATCTCCCAATCTCCAAAACCAACTTGCCAGCCATCGTCAATTATAAACTCTTCAATACCACAATCGGCCGCTGCGTCTGCCAGCTCTTTAACTAATTTTTCGTTTACATCTCTTCTGAATGGTTTCCAGGTATTGTATACAAAAGTGGGTTTTACAGGAATCTCATTCAAGCGAATTCCCATGTAATTGCGAACAAAATCAGACACCGTTTCATCGATTACAGCACGCGGATTATTGTTTACATACAAACCCGTAAAAACCCACGGGCTTTCCCATTTTTCATTGGGGTCAATCCAAACTCCAAAGGGATATTGCTGGTTGGGATGCGTTAATCCACTCGTAATTTTTCGTCCATCCAAAAACGAAGTAGTCCGTTTTAAAACTCCGGGGACTTCATTCCCCAACACAAAACCTCTTTTCTTAGATTCATCATGAACCAATACCAGTGGATCATCCCAGTCGCCAACAAACGGACCAAGATGCCTGTATCTTCCATATTTCTGATAAGTTACATTATACGTTGCCCTCCAGGCAGTTTTAAGTTCCTCAACATTTAATGCTTCTATTTGAAATTCATGAGTACCAATATTTTCAAATGCTATTTTTTTGCGAATAATCGGCAGGTTTGAATAAGTTATGTAAGTAATCTTAAGTCTTAGAGTTTTGTTTAATTCCGAAATCCCCTTTAAAGTAAACTCCAATAAATTTATTTCTTTCTCCTCTTTCGAAATAACATTCTCAATCTCCCAACCGGTTTTGCCAGAAATAATTTTACCATTCAGCAAAAAAGAAAATTCGGTTTCTTCAATTGAATTAGGTGAAATAAAATTGCTTTTATTCTCTTTCAACTTAAAAAGCGAGGTATAAAATGCCCCACCTTTTATTTCAAATACGCGTTGTATACTTTTATTTTGAATGACAAATTGCGTCTCTTTTTTTGCGCTTTCCGACAAAGCAGGAAAATATAAAAGAGCGAGTAAAATCAACAAATAAATTCTATGCATTGTTTTTGATTTAGTTTCATACAAAGCTACTATTTTGAATAGTTCTTTTTTAAAGTATTCATCGAAAAGAAGCCAAAGGTTTTTGTATTTTCGAAAGCTAAATATCTTAAACGGTTTTTATGAAAGTAAATTTCAAATACCTTCTCACTATTTCGCTGGTTACTGCTTTGGGCGGATTACTTTTTGGTTTCGATATTTCGGTCATTTCAGGCACCATTCCATTTCTTCAGGATTTTTTTGAATTGAATGAAGCCATGAAAGGATGGGTGGTAAGCAGCGCTTTAATAGGATGTATAATTGGAGCTAGTTATTCAGGCAGGTTGGGAGATAAATTTGGAAGAAAAAAAATATTGATGGCGGTTAGTATTTTATTTGGTATTTCTGCCATTGGGAGTGGATTGGCAAACTCAATTCCAACGTTTATAACCTACCGGATTATTGGTGGAATTGCAGTGGGAGGTGCATCGGTTTTAGCGCCCATGTACATAGCAGAAGTTTCGCCGGCACACCTTCGCGGACGAATGGTATCGTTGAACCAACTAACCATTGTAATCGGAATTTCAATGGCGTACTTTTCAAACTATTTTTTATTGGCAATTGGAGAAAATGCCTGGCGATGGATGTTTGCTGCCGAAGCTGTTCCTTCACTTTTTTTCTTTTTTGCTCTTTTTATCGTTCCAGAAAGCCCACGCTGGCTGGTTGCCAAAAACGATGAAAACAAAGCACATGAAGTTTTAAAGCGTGTTGCAGAAACTGATTTTGCCAATTTCGAATTGAGTGAAATAAAAGAGTCGCTTTCCGGTTCGGGGAAACGCGGAACAATAAGAGAAGTATTCAAAAAGAAATATTCACTGATCCTGTTTTTAGGTATATTCCTTGCCGTTTTTCAACAGTGGTCGGGCATAAATGTAATTTTCTTTTACGCACCAGATATTTTTGCCAAAGCAAATCTAGGTGTCGATGCGGCTCTTTTCCAAACCACATTAATTGGGGTAATGAATATCGTTTTTACCATTCTTGCCATGCGTTTAATCGACAAAATGGGGCGAAAAAAGCTAATGCTAATTGGTGCCGCCGGAATGACTATCTGCTATATTATAATCGGATACTTATTTCAAATTGGGAGAACCGGCGACTGGATGTTGCTTACTTTTATTATTATAACCCCGGCCTTTTTTGCTTTTGGCTTAGGACCAACAGTTTGGGTTGTTTTATCCGAAATATTCCCTAATAAAATTCGTGGAGCAGCCATGTCTGTTGCAACATTTTCTCTTTGGGTTGCGTGTTATATTTTAACACTTACTTTTCCTATTCTGGTTGAACTTTTTAGTTCTGCCATAACCTTTTGGATTTACGGGATTATTTGCGTTATCGGGTTTGCAGTTATTTATAAGTTCCTTCCCGAAACAAAAGGAATATCTTTAGAGAAACTGGAAAAAATGTTGGTGAAAGAGTAAGAAAGGTAGAGACATAGAAGGAGGCAAAGATTCAGGCAAAAAAAAAATAATAATCCCGAAGGGATTTAATATTAATAACCCCCGGATTTATCCGGGGGAATTACAACATAGAAGGAGAAAAGGTGCATCCAAAGCTTCTAAAAAAGAGAAGAAAATAACCATGCACCACATCTAAAAAAACAAATTAAAACACTGACCAGATAAATAATATAGAATTCAATTAAAACATTATAAAATGAAACAACTACAAATCATTCTAATCGCTGTACTTTTCAGCTTTACAGTTTCAGCAAAAGAATACCATGTTGCCAAAACCGGAAATGATACAAATCAGGGAACTCTAGAATCACCGTTGTTAACTATTCAAGCGGCGGCAAATATTGCTCTTCCCGGCGATGTAATTACTGTTCATGCCGGAACCTATCGCGAATGGATTAACCCAATGAATGGTGGTAAGAATGATAATGAAAGAATTATTTATCAGGCAGCTCCGGGAGAAAAAGTGGAGATAAAAGGTTCTGAAATCGTTACCGGATGGGTGAATGAAAAAGATGGCGTTTGGAAAGTAACGATTCCTAATTCAATCTTTGGTAATTATAATCCATATCAGGATTCGATCTTTGGCGATTGGTTTAACAACCATGGTCGAATTCATCATACCGGAGAAGTATTTTTGAATGAGAAATCATTGTTTGAAATGGAGAAAATCGAAAAGGTTTATAGCTCCGAACCAAATACAAACATTAAAGATACCGAAGGTTCAACTTATACGTGGTACTGCGAAAGCGATGAAAACAATACAACCATCTGGGCTAATTTTCATGAATTCAATCCCAACAAGGAGTTGGTAGAGATAAGTGCAAGACCAACCTGCTTTTATCCTAACAAACCCGGGATCAATTACCTTACAATCCGTGGATTTTATATTAGCCAGGCGGCCACCCAATGGGGAGCACCCACTGCCGAACAGATTGGAATGATTGCCACACACTGGAACAAGGGCTGGATTATTGAGAACAACGTGATCAGCAACTCGAAATGCTCAGGAATTACTCTTGGGAAAGACCGCGGAACCGGACATAATGTTTGGTCGCACGACCGGAGTGTTGATGGTTCACTTCATTATATTGAAGTTACTTTCAACACATTAAGAAATGGTTGGAGCAAAGAGAATATTGGGTCTCATGTTGTAAGAAATAATGAGATTTTTGCTTGTGAACAAACCGGAATGTGTGGTAGTATGGGAGCAGCCTTCAGCCTTATCGAGAATAACCACATTCATCATATTTGGACAAAAAGACAGTTTAGCGGAGCCGAAATAGGTGGAATTAAATTTCATGCTGCTATCGATACAAAAATTGTGAATAACAGGATACATGATACCGGACGAGGGATATGGCTGGATTGGATGGCACAGGGAGCAAGAGTTTCGCAAAATTTGCTTTACAATAATAGTTCAGAAGATCTTTTTCTGGAAGTTAATCATGGCCCTACACTTATCGACAATAACTTAATGTTATCTGCTGCGAGTGTAAGAAACCAATCGCAAGGAGTTGCATTTGTTCATAACCTGATTGCCGGCCAAATTCTTATGTGGTCTGAACCAAATCGTTTTACTCCATACCACTTGCCTCACTCCACAGAGGTTGCAGGTTTATCTACTATTTATTCGGGCGATGACAGGTATTACAATAATATTCTTCTGGAATGCGACCAAAAATTAAATAACAGAAACACCAGGTTTAATTTTGGAATACAAGGGTACAATAATGCAAAACTTCCAGTAAGCATTGATGGCAATGTTTATTACACCGGATCTGTTCATTATGAAAAAGAGACTAATTATGTCGAAAATAAAGGGTTTAACCCTGAACTAAAAATTATAGAAGAAGACGGTCAGATTTATCTGCAATTTTCTCTTGATGATTTATTTTTTAATCAAAAAAATCAACTTGTAACTACTGAATTATTGGGTAAAGCCAAAATACCAAAACAAGCATTTGAGAATTCTGATGGTACACCTTTGCAAATTGATACCGACTATTTTGGAAATAAACGCTCTTTAAACAATCCTTCGGCAGGTCCTTTTGAAAAACCCGGTAATGGAATTCATAAATTAAAGGTAAAATAGCTGTAACTTATTATTTTGAATAACAGAATTATAGAAATAATTTTACAAAAAATGCACATATTTGTAAATGAAACTTACAACAAAATATATTCAAAATTGTATTTTTAATAAGGATTCAAACATTCGATACAAATAAAATTAGATATGAGCTCAAGAGAACAATTTTTAAAAACGGTTAATCATAAACAACCCGACCGAGTTGTTTTGGATTTAGGAGCAACTCCGGTAACCGGAATACACATTCAAACTATTTCAAAATTGCGCAGGCATTTTGGATTACAACGTAAACCAATTCGGGTAATCGAACCTTTCCAGATGTTGGGTGAAGTTGGTTGGGAGTTGATTGATTCAATCGGTATCGATGTTATTGGTGCCTGGGGGAAAAAAAATATGTTTGGTTTTCACAACCATGCACCATACAAAGAGTGGAAAACACCATGGGGACAGCGAGTTATGGTTCCTTTAAATTTCAATACTACAAAAGACGAAAATGGCGATTTGCTGATGTATCCTGAAGGAGACACATCTGTTCCTCCTTGTGCAAAAATGCCAAAAGCCAGTTACTTTTTCGATGCAATAAACAGGCAGGAGCCAATTGTTGAGGAAGAATTAAATATTGAAAATAACCTGGAGGAATTTGGATTAATTAGCAATGAAGAATTAGAACATTGGCGTATTGAAGTTGATAAAGCCTATTTTTCGGGCAAAGCAGTAATTGCTGCTTTTGGAGGAACTGCACTCGGTGACATTGCACTTGTTCCGGGTATGAATTTAAAAGCTCCAAAAGGAGTTCGCGATGTAGCTGAATGGTACATGAGTACAGTTATGCGCCCCGATTACATAAAAAGCATTTACGAACGCCAGGTTGAAATCGCCATTGAGAATATGAAAAGGATTTACGCTGTGGTTGGAAATAAAGTAAATGCTATGTTTATTTGCGGAACCGATTTTGGTACACAGGATTCTACATTCTGCTCGCCAGAACAATTTGATGAAATGTGGTTACCCTATTACCGAAAAGTAAACGACTGGATTCATGAAAATACACAATGGAAAACATTTAAACATTCGTGTGGGGCGGTAGAACCATTTATGGATAATTTTATTCGTGCCGGATTTGATATTATAAACCCGGTTCAGATTAACGCTGCCGGAATGGATCCGTTAAAATTGAAACAGAAATACGGTCGAGATTTAACGTTCTGGGGCGGTGGTGTTGATACGCAACATGTTTTACCTTTTGGAAAACCAGAAGAAGTGCGCGAACAAGTTTTACGAACCTGCGATATTTTCTCAAAAAATGGTGGATTTGTATTTAATCCGGTGCATAATATCCAGGCCAATGTTCCGGTAGAAAATGTAGTTGCTATGTTAGAAGCCATCAAAGAATTTAACGGAAAATAAGAAAGTTTTCAGTTTTCAGTCGCAGTTCTTTTTGCCACAAGTAGTCAATAAAATCTACTTGCTAAGGCTGAAAACTGCGACTGATAATTTTCTTACTAACACCTTTTATTTCCATCTATTTCCTCAAAATAAACTTCGTATACTTTATCGTTTGCCAATGTAATATCTGCTCCTAAAGATGAAGATGCAGGAGTTACATCCATAATATTAATATTCTTAATTGGAGATAACTCTTCCTGAGTCCATTCCGAATCATCCATTTTATGGAGCATTACTGTAATCATTAATTCCATTGCCGGGTTCTTTGCCATTCTCTTTTTATAGGCATAGATAACCGTACTTTCATCGGCCTCAGCATTTCGGTTATTATGAACCTTACTTTCCAATTTATCCCAGCCGTTATATATTATTAATGCTAATTGTCTACCTTTTATTGATGCGGTAATTACTTTTTTATTTCCTTCCTCAAATTTATTTATTTTTGCCTTTTCTCCATTTAAATGGGGTAAACCAAAATGTCCAAGAGTTAATTCATGCTCAAAAGCCATACGAGAACGATCCACCCGAATAACTCCGCCGGGAATTATTATATCAGCAAGATCTATTATATACCCCACCCCATTATTGGGTGGTTTTCTCATAATCGCCTGCCTGTAAATTATGTCATTTTGTACACCGTTGTACACCATATTTTGCGATGTAGAATATGCCGCATTTTTATCTGTACTATTGCTAAGAGAAATGCCAGTGAGATAAAAATTAATATCATCTCCGCGTAAATCCCGTGGATCCAGACTTCGGAAACTATATTCCATTGAGGTTCCTCCTGCAGGATTATGATCTTCCCATGGAAAGTGAGTATTATATACAAGTTTTGAATAGTTTGGATCATCGTAATATACTTTACCCGGAATTATTTCTGAAGTACCTGTTTTACCGTGATTAGCAAGAACCAATCCTGGGTTATCCAGCACTACTTTTTTTGAATCAGCACCCAATTCGTCCCAAAATCCTTCGTTTTCTTTCGCAGTCCAAAAAGGAGAATCATCGGGTAACGCGAGACAAATAAATGGTAAAAACATTAAAAAAGGGCTGGCAGAACAACTATAATTCTGAACCATATAATCCTTTTGTCCGTAAAACCCCAAACTTGGAATATCGTTGTCATAGAATTCTTCACGTGTAACAAATTGCAATAAAGATCCTGAACAAAGTCTTCTTGCAAATCCAGGATCCAACAGCGTTTTATCCTTCAACATTAAAGCAACCGGGAACGCACCAGAAACCCAGGTTCTGTAACAAATACTTCTCGACCACATGTTAATATATCCATCCTTACCAAAAAATCCGGTAAGCGACTCCATTAATTTTTGAGCCGATTTTTCAATAATTCCTGCGATTTCAGGGTAATATTCATCTCCAAAGGTCCGATTCCAAATGGTTGTATAAACAATAAAAAGGCTAATTGAATAATAATTGTATGTCTGTTCTAGATACCACCCGTTGCCGGAATGATACGATGCCACCCACAACAAATGATTTTTCAATAAATCGTCGTCAATTTCATAACCAAACTTTTTAAGAAAAGAAAGCGTGATAATATTAAAAATTCGCCAGTTGTTCTGGGTTGTTCTATGATGCGCCCATTTTGAAATAGTTACGACCATTTCGTCCTTTTGCTTTTCAGAAAAATTGGTCCAAATGGTTTCCGGCATTAATAATAATGTTTTAAACAAGCCCCCAAATTCGCAGGTAAACTGGTAAGTTGAATCGGGTAAATCTTCGGGTAAAGGCAACGAATTTGAGTGCCCCGGAGTAAGTGCATTATATAAATGCAGGCAATAATAATCTCTAAGATTAATGCCTTTTATTTCTGTTTCGGGGTCGATATGAATTAATGGGCCTGCCAGGGTGAATGTTCTTTCCAAAGCCTCAAACTCTGCAGAGCGATAACGCCAATCCGGGGCGTTTGGTTCCGGATAAGTTTTGCCCGGGATAATTGGGAATGTAATTGGATCGTCAATAGAATTAACATGAGTAAATGCCCTTTCCAGCAAATATTTTGCCATCTCAATATAATGCTGTTTTGTCATTCCTGTTTGAGGACTTTTTTCAAAGTCAGGGTTTATTATTTCAAATGCCTTTTTCATATCCTTTTTGTTTAACCTTAAATTACAACTATCTCATTTTTGTTTTTCCACCGAAAATCTATATTCTTCTCAGGCCATTAACTTCAATTTTTGCAACTTTACGACAGTGCATACCAAAACGTTTTCAGTGCAAATTATTGATCTTCGGTAAAAAACCATCTTTCTTATAATGTCAAATGAGCCGCTCACTTGTACATTTTTGAACCCTACAAATATCACAATTGAAGGGCTAAAATGTTTAGCCGCATTTTAACCAGTGCTTGTACTATTTTTGCAAGTTTTATTATGAAATGGATTAAAGTTATAAAATGGGATTAAAGTTGTTTTAAGCCTGCAACAGCAAAATAGGCATCTTTAGGTTTGTGATCTCTGTCGAATAATAGCGGGTAATTTGTTCGACCACGCACCGGAAAATTATTTTTCCACGATCTATCGTCGCTGGTTCCCCAGAAAGTTACGCGGTCTATTTTATCGCGATGCTTCAAAAATAGTTTAAAAATTTCTTCGTAGCGTTTAGTCAACTTGTCATTTATATCTTTGGGCAAACCATCTACATAAGGATTTAACGATTTGGAATATTCAATATTTTTTGAAACTTCTGATGTTCGTCTCCAATCGTGAGGCAAAACATCCACATCCAATTCGGTAAAATGAACCCGCATTCCTGTAGATCCAAAGGCTTCAATACTATCTTCAATTGCTTTACTATTTGGCGAATCTAAATTAAAATGCCCTTGCATTCCTATTCCATGAATTGGAACACCTTGCTTTTTATATTTATTTACTAAATCAACCACAAAATCACGACGCTTCGAATTATCCATACCGTAATCGTTATAGATTAAATGAGCATCCGGATCAGCCTCGTGAGCCAGATGAAAAGCGCGTTTCATAAATTCTGGTCCAATAATTTCCAGCCATTTGCTTTTTCTGAAACCATCCTCTGGGGTAATCGATTCATTAACCACATCCCACGAATTAATTTTCCCTTTGTATCGATCCACAAGTGTAGAAATATGGTTTTCCATTCGCTTCAACAAAGCATCCTTCGAAATTTGTTTTCCACCTTCATCAACAAATAAATTACGCGGAACCTGACTGTGCCAAACCAAAACATGCCCTTGAATAAACATGTTATTTTTTTTACCAAACTCAACAAACTTATCCGGCACATCAAAATTCCATTCATTTTCGGCGGGATGAACCGATCCCCATTTTAAAGCATTTTCTGTGGTTATTGCGTTAAATTCGTTTGCAATCAGATCCAACATTTCCCTGTCGTTTTGCAGTAAAGTTCGGGTTCCAATTGCTGTTCCTACAAAAAAATCATTTTTAAAATAATCTTTTAAACCTCTGCTATCTGTTAACGCTGCAATTGCATTTGCCTTTAAATAAGCAATTGCCGAGGCAGTTAATATTGTATTTCGAATAAAATATCTTCGTTCCATCGTTATATTTTAGTCCCCAACATCCACAACTAAATTAGTTGATAAACATTAGATTTTATTAAATCAAAAAGAAAAACATGTTGAAAGTTTGACTGAAATTTATGGTTCATTATTTTATTTGGCAAATTAAAATTTTTCACTCCGCGTAATCTATCGGTGGTAATAAGAAGCCAATAATAATTTAAACGTTGTTTTTGGTACAACCTCAGTTTTTCATCCTTTTTATGAATCGATTGTCGAATATCATCAACAACATCATTGGAAATACCCAGATTATTCGAACGTTCCCACACCGATGTTTCCAAACCCGGATGGTAAACTATTAAAACCTGCTCCAATTCTTCCGGCAAATCAGCTTTTGCCAATGATTCTTTAAAAAAATCATCACCTTTTCTAGTCTTTACAACATTTCTAATGGCATTAACAATATAGGATTTAAGGCACAGTTGAGCCCAAATAAAAGGCAATAGGTTATGGTTACTTACTGCCTTTTATTTGAGTTGTGCGTTTTCAGGTTGCACGCTCAATTGTGTTTTAAATCTTGTTGGGCTAAGCCGCTGAATATATAAATTTATAATGCATAAATATGCAATGAATAAATAGGTATACCTTATTATAGGGGATTTAATAAAACATGATTTTTTTTTGAATAAATATACAGCATGTTGTAATTCCTTTTTTAATAATCACCCTAAGTTACAAATTTCTGAAAGCGTTTCATATATTTGAAATAATAAACCACCGAACGCCAGTGAGGTTTAGTTCAACAATTTGTATAGCAAGCATTATTTTCCGCTCATCGGCTATTGTTTTCTCTTCAGAAAAAAGAAATTTTACAAATAATTTTAAGTTGGAACTTTGTTCGAATAACCCTCTTATACTTTGAATTAACTCCTCTCTGCGGTTAATGTTTTTTATAGCTTTAACATCAAGTTCTCTAGCGTTTGCCGGATTTAATCGGGTAAGTTCTATTCCCAAAACATGATGATTTTTAATATCTGTGGTGAAATCAGGTGACTCCGATGGCTTTACTTTTCCTTTGGGAAAATCGTCGAACGATTCTCTGAAATATTGCATGATAAGTATTTCAAGTTGTTTCTTATCCGGTTGCATAAAAATTCATTTTCCCCGAAAGTATGAAAAGAAAATTAAATATCCGTTTAAGATAAACCCAAAGTCAACCTAAACTCTCTTTTCAAATTCAAAATTACATTTATTATATTTGATGAATTTCGAAATAAATTCATGTCAACAAAAAAAAGAATTTTAAATATCCTTTTCTGGTCGGTGGTTTCAGCTGCGTTTATTGGTCCGGGAACAATAACAACGGCAGCCAAATCGGGGGCAGCTTTTGGAACCGAACTACTTTGGGCACTGCTATTTTCTACTTTTGCCTGTTTGATTTTACAAGAAGCCGCCGCACGTTTAACCATCTCAACCGGAAAAAACCTGGGACAGGCAATTTCAAGTCAATTTAATAACAGCAGATATAAAATTTTGATTCTCGCTCTGGTTTTAGGAGCCATTGTTTTGGGTGCCGCTGCCTACGAAATGGGGAATATTTTGGGTGCAGTTGCTGGAATTCGATTAATCTTCAACATTCCAGCATATATACTCGTTCTATTTATCGGAATAGTTTCCTTCCTTATTTTAAGTATACCTTCTTTAAAAATTATTTCTACCATTATGGGAGTTTTTGTAATTGTAATGGGAGCTGGTTTTCTTATCACCGCAACACTTGTTCAACCTTCAATTTCCGAAATTGTTAAGGGTGCATTTATACCAAGCCTTCCTTCGGGTTCGCAAGCAGGGTTTTTGGTTTTAGGACTGGTTGGCACTACCATTGTTCCTTACAATCTTTTTTTGGGTTCGGGTATTTCAAGTAAAAACCAAACCATTGGCGAAATGAGATTTGGACTTGCCATTGCAATTATTTTAGGCGGGCTGTTTTCCATGGCTGTTTTGGTTGTTGGAACTTCGGTAATCGGGCAATTTTCGTTTGAAAGTTTAGCCGAAGCATTGTTTCAAAAAATTGGCTCTTCTGGAAAATATTTATTGGGATTCGGATTGTTGGCTGCCGGTTTTACTTCGGCGGTAACCGCTCCACTGGCAGCAGCAATTACGTTAAAAAGTCTGTTCGGAAATAAAAATCCTGAAAAATGGTCACCAACATCTATTCATTTCAAATTAGGGTGGATTATCGTTTTAGTAGCGGGTGTTGGTTTTGCAATTGGGAACGTAAAACCCATTCCTGCAATTATTTTGGCACAAGCATTAAATGGGTTTTTGCTTCCATTTGTAAGCATTTTTCTTTTTGTTGCAATAAATAACAGGAATATTAAAAGCTCACAAACAAACCCACTCATTCTGAATATCATTATGATATTCATTATTTTTATCACTCTTATTTTAGGATTAAATAATGCGGCAAAAGCATTTTTCACAACTTTTATTTCCGGTACTTCATCCGAAAATACTTTAATATATATCGCTTTTATTTCTCTTATTGTTTCAGTTTTTGTGTGGGTGAAAGCAAAACAAAAATAGTAAAACTGATTTTTAAAAATGATTAAAAAGAAACATTTCCAACTTTTTGTAGACACAGGCGGGACTTTTACCGACTGCATAGGAATTGATGAAACCGGCAAACAACACCGCAGAAAAGTTCTAAGCAGCAGCAGTCTTCGCGGAACAATCAAAAAAGTTCTATCCGAAAATGAAATTGAAGTTTCCGATTCGTGGAACTTACAACGCGACATATTAAAAGGTTTTTCTTTTCGATTACTAAACTCAGAATATTCAGATCTCACAATTGCGAATTTTAATTTTGAAACAAAACGTATTCAATTCAATAAATCTTTTTCAGAAATTAAAAATTGGAAAGGGCAGAATTTTGAAATTACTTCTAACGAGGAAGCACCGGTTTTAGGAGCACGACTAATTACGGAAACTGGGCTAAATGATGAGTTCCCTGATTTATCTCTAAAACTAGGTTCAACAAAAGGGACAAATGCTTTGCTTGAAAACAAAGGTGTCAAAACACTTTTTATTGTTACCAAAGGATTCGCCGATTTGCTGAAAATTGGAAATCAGGCTCGCCCCGATATTTTTGCGTTGAATGTAATTAAACCAAAACAAATCACTCATAAAATAATTGAAATTGATGAACGAATTGATGCCAAAGGAAAAATTCTAAAGGATTTTTCTGCTGAATTATTTAAACTGCAAATTGAGCAACTCGATAAAAACGAAATAGATTCGGTTGCCATTACTTTAATGAATTCGTACATCAATCCCATTCACGAAAAACAAATTGCAGAGATTTTAATAGAAAAAGGATTTCAGTTTGTATCCACTTCCACTGAGCTTTCGCCGCTAATTAAAATATTAAACCGAGCAGAAACAACGGTTGTTAATTCTTATCTCTCTCCAATTATTAATAATTACGTTAATCGAATTTCTGAGCGAATTGGGAAACAATCTTTCCAGATTATGACCAGTGCCGGAGGATTGGTTTCTGCCAATAAATTTCACCCAAAAGACAGTTTGTTGAGTGGCCCGGCTGGAGGTGTGGTTGGCGCAAAAAAAATAGGAGAACAAAGTGGCTGCACAAAACTAATCACTTTCGACATGGGAGGCACCAGCACCGATGTTTCGCGGATTGATGGTGAGTTCGATTACCGTTTCGAGTTGGAAGTTGGCAACGCACGAATTAACAGTCCGGCAATTGCCATTGAAACGGTTGCAGCGGGTGGCGGTTCAATTTGTGGATTCGATGGATACAAACTTTTTGTTGGCCCCGAAAGTGCAGGAGCATTTCCCGGACCAGCTTGTTACGGTGCCGGCGGTCCGCTAACAATTACCGATGTTAATCTTTTGTTGAATCGGCTTGATGCCAGTCAGTTTGGCATCCCGGTATTTAAAACGGATGCTGAAAATAAACTGGAAGAATTGATTCGAAATATTGAAAATAAAACGGGAGAAAAACATTCCACCGAAAAAATATTAAACGGATTTATTGATATCGCCAATGAAATTATGGCGGGAGCCATTCGTAAAATTTCCATTTCGAAAGGATACAATCCCAAAGAATTTGCGCTGGTGGCTTTTGGTGGTGCGGGCGGATTACATGCTTGCGACATTGCCGAAATACTTGGCATTGGAACCATTATTTTACCCAAAGATGCGGGACTGTTAAGCGCTTACGGAATTGGGAATGCCGCAGTTGAACGGTTTGCAGAAAAACAGATTCTGCAAAACTTCGAAGAAATTAAAAGTAAAATACCAAATTGGTTTTCGGAAATTGAAAAACAGGCGACTCTAAAACTAGTTAGCGAAGGATTTCGTAAAAAAGAAATTTTTATTCGCCAACAGAAAGTTTTTTTACGCTACAAAGGACAAGATTCGAGTTTGGAAATCTCCTTTTCTACACCCGAAAAACTGATTTCCGATTTCCATATTCAATATGAAAAAATTTATGGACACAAAGTTTCAAACAGAAAAATTGAAATTGAGGCAATTCGCGTAATAGCAAGTGTTCGAACAAAAAACTTAACTAGTTCGCTTAAAACCCCACAGAATTATTCACCAAAACCATCATTCCATTTAACCAAAAGCACACCGGCTTATATTCGAAATGAATTAAAAACGGGCGCACTATTTTCCGGTCCTGCACTATTTCTCGATAATTTTTCTACCACTTTTGTTAAAGGTGATTGGCTTTTAAATCTTGAGAGTTCAGGAACTGCAATTCTAAAAATAGATGCGCAAAAAACTGTATCAAAAAAAACTCAATCGAAAGAAACGGAGTTGGAACTTTTTACCAACCGTTTTATGGCAATCGCCGAAAACATGGGTGCATTGTTACAGCGCACTTCGCTTTCGGTAAATATAAAAGAGCGGATCGATTTTTCGTGTGCATTACTCGATGCACAGGGGAGATTGGTTGCCAACGCACCACATATTCCTGTTCATTTGGGTGGATTGGGAGTTTGTGTTCAATCACTTTTAAAACATTACAAATTCGAAGAGGGAGACACCATTGTTACCAACCATCCAAAATACGGCGGCTCGCATTTGCCCGATGTTACCGTTGTTACACCTGTATTTTATAAAAATAAACGTGTTGGTTTTGTGGTTAACCGTGCACATCATTCCGAAATTGGAGGAATTAGCCCAGGTTCGATGCCGCCAAATGCAACTAATTTAGAACAGGAAGGAGTATGCATTTTACCATTTTATTTAATTAAAAATGGAAATCTAAATTGGGATGGAATACGAAAGATATTGCAGGAAAGCAAATACCCAACCCGCTCGGTTGAAGAAAACCTTGCGGACTTAAATGCTGCTTTGGCCGCCAACACGAATGGGGCTAAAGCGCTAATAGATTTAATTGAAACTCACGGACTGGAAACCACTAAAACATATCTGAATTTACTTCGCAAACATGCATCAACTAAAATGCAGGAGACTTTGCTGAAATTTAAAAATGGAAATTATTCTGCAACTGAATACCTTGACGATGGCTCTCCTTTGAAAGTTAATATTCAAATAAATAACGGGAAATGTACCCTGGATTTTACGGGCAGTTCCTCGGTTCATCCAGGGAATATGAATGCCACAGAAGCCATTGTAAAAAGTGTAAGCATTTATGTTTTACGCCTGCTTTTGAACGAACCAATTCCGTTAAATGACGGATTACTGGAACCTGTTCAATTTATTTTACCCGAAGGATTATTGAATCCGAACTTTGATGACGACCCTAAAAATTGTCCGGCAGTAGTTGGTGGCAATGTAGAAATTAGCATGCGTTTAACCGACACTTTATTAAAAGCATTTGGCGTAGTTGCGGCCAGTCAGGGAACAATGAACAACACCCTTTTTGGCAATAATACCTTTGGTTACTACGAAACTATTTGTGGCGGTTGCGGGGCGGGAGATGGGTTTAATGGAGCAAGTGCAGTTCACCACCACATGACCAACACACGAATTACTGACCCGGAAATTATGGAACACCGCTACCCGGTTCGCTTAGAAGAATTCAGCATTCGCAAAAACTCGGGTGGTACAGGAAAATGGAACGGTGGAGATGGAATAAAACGAGTAATTACTTTCCTTGAACCGGTAAACCTGTCTGTTCTTTCGCAACGAAGAAAAGTTGGTCCATTTGGATTAAACGGAGGAAATTCGGGAAAACCAGGTTGTCAGAAAATTATTCGAGAGAATGGAGATGAAATTCTTTTGAATTCTATTCAAAATATAAATATTGAGAGAGGTGATCGGTTTGTAATAAAAACGCCCGGAGGAGGTGGCTTTGGAAAACTAAAGGATTAGAATTATGAAGTATGAAATATTTATTTAACTTTAAAACACTTAAAATCCCATATAATTATGAAATACATTCTTGCAATTTTTGTCTTAAGCTTTCTTGCAATTCAATGCTTTGCTCAGCGAAGTTCTGATTTAAAAGCTGGAATTGGTTACCCTTATGTTTTGGGAAATGAAGATACTCCTCAGAACCTTCATACAATAACAGGGTTTCCAACCATTTCCATTGAAAAACCAATTGCATTCGGTCTACCTAAAAAAAAGACGTACAGTATAAATCCGGGGCTTTCCTATTTTTTCTTTAAAGAAAATGAAGTTAGAGGCACTGAGGTTGTTGGTATAGACTACAAATTAAATCATCATTCAGTAAACGGTTACATAAAGTGGTTGTACCAATTTAAATTTAAGAAAAAAACTGAAGCCTTTGCTTATTTGGGAGCAATTACGGCTCTTCATCTTTTTACCAGAACGAAAGGCCTTAGAATTACTGATGGACAGAATCCTGATCCTGACAAACAGCATTTAGAAATAAAAGACAATAAAAGTGGTACAGATTTTTTTGATTTATTCTATTACGGGGCAGTTGTAGGATATCAACCCAACGCAAAAATAACAAAAATGATAAAACCATCTTTTGAAGTGAAATTTTATCCGGGCCTGGTAATGCGAACACATGAAAAACAAAGCGCTGTTGAATTTACTGTTTTAATAGGATACCGTCAGTAAAACAAAAGCAGAATTAGGGAAAGTATCTTTTCATACACTTCAAAATGATCAAAAAAATAATCCTCTTCACAATTGTACTCGTTGTATTTCAATGCTCAGCTCAAGAAAACGAAGATTTTAAATTAGGTCTTGGCTTACCCATTTTTACTAAAAACATTAAAAATGTAACAATAAGTGCAGCCCCTACTTTTACTATTGAAAAGCCCTTTCCCATAAATATATTTTCAAAAAACAATTTTAGTATAAATCCAGGACTTGCATTTTTCCATTTCTTCGAAGATGAAAGAACAGAAGCACTGGGCAATGGAATATCAACAGATTTAAGTCACTCAACAGTTAATACATACCTTAAAGTTTTTTATAACCTCAATATTAAAAGTCTAATCAACAGCACTGTTTATTTAGGAGGACTATCAGGATTTCACCTACTTACCAGGTCTAAGGGAACAATTAATAGTTATAGCAGTTTTTATGAACAACAAAATTACAGCAAAAATATCAACGAGAGCGGGAAAAAATTTTTCAACTCTATCTATTATGGTTTCCTTTTGGGTTTTCGACCCAAATCAGAAACCACTAGTGTCACGTCACACTTAATATGACGTAAATAAATATTTTGTATCTTAGCCGAAAAAATGGCTATGAATACGTACAAAGTAACACTGACCAAAGAAGAACGGGACCAATTGATTGAAATAACCAGAACCGGAACCCATACGGCAAAAAAGATTATGCATGCATTGATACTGCTGAATGTAGACCGTGGTGCTCATGCCGATGAAAGCCAGATTAATGAAGATATCTGTAAAATATTGAAAATAGGAATGCGAACTATTGACCGGGTTAAGAAGCGGTATGTTGAAGAAGGGCTTGACGCAGCTTTAAAAATGGCGCCAACTTCTCGTGTATATGAGAAATTAGTAGATGGCGATATGGAAGCGCACTTGGTCGCTTTAGCCTGTGGTGAACCACCGCAGGGTTTTGCACGATGGTCTTTACGGTTATTAGCCGATAAACTGGTAGAACTTCATATTACAGAAGGTATTTCATATGAAACGGTTCGGCGAACGTTAAAAAAAACGAACTTAAGCCTTGGAAAGTAATAGGTTGGGTTATTCCTGCCAAAGAAAACGGGGAGTTTGTCGCAGCGATGGAAAAAGTTTTAGATGTATATAAAAGACCTTATAATCCAATGCGCCCGGTAGTTTGCATGGATGAATCACCAAAACAATTGATTGGCGAAACCCGAGTTCCTATACCCATGAGTAAAGGGCATGACCGTAAATGTGATTATGAATACCAACGTTTTGGGGTTTGTAATATTTTTCTCGCTAATGAACCGTTAGCCGGATTCAGAACAGTGAAAATTACAGACAAGAAGTGTAAGGTTGATTGGGCTGAGTTCATGAAAGAAATAGCTGACGAACATTATCCTGAAGCGGAACTTATAACCCTGGTAATGGACAATTTTGGAACCCATACTCCTGGTGCGTTTTACGAACGATATGAACCGGCAGAAGCCAAACGTATACTGGACAGGTTTGAATTTGTTTACACTCCGAAACATGGTAGCTGGCTGGATATGGCTGAGATTGAACTTAACGTATTGAATAATCAATGCTTGGCACAAAGAATTGATTCAATTGAAAAAGTACGCGCGGAAGTTGAGGCATGGGAGAAGGCTCGCAATGGGTTCAACAAGAAAATTAATTGGCAGTTCACCACGGACAAGGCTCGTATCAAACTGAGAAGACTTTATCCGTCATATGACCGTTGACATGACACTAGTTTAATAACTCCTTCTTTCGAATTATCTTTTTATCCGCATTTTATTTCTACTAAAAACAAGGGTGTTGGAGCAACCCAAATTTCTGCATTTTTCGGAATTAACTCAAAAAAAAGAGCTACCCGAATTAACGAATAGCTCTTCAATATTTTAAAACTCTGCAATTATGCGTTCAACGAATAACGGTCAAAAGCAGTAACTGTAAGTTCACTGTCGTTTTGTTTTAAGAAATCTTTGATTGAAATCTTGCCATCTTTAACGTAAGTTTGGTTTAACAAAGTAATTTCTTTGTACCACTTGTTTAAAGAGCCTTGAGCAATTTTTTCGAGCATTGCTTCTGGTTTACCTTCCTGACGGAATTTTTCTTTGGCAATCTCAAGTTCCTTTTCAACTACTTCCTGAGAAATAGCATCTTTGTCTATAGCAATTGGGGCCATTGCTGCTATTTGCATTGCAATATCTTTGGCAACATTAACATCAACCACGGCTTTGTTAAAACCAACTAAAGTCGCTAGTTTATTACCTGGATGAATATAACCGATTGCTGTTTCGGCAGTAAAACAATTGTAATACGATAGCTCTAATTTCTCACCAATAACACCTAATTGTTCAGTTACTTGAGCTTCAACGGTTCTCCCGTCAAAATCAAGACCTTTTAGTGTTTCTAAACTATCTGCTTTATTCGCCAAAGCAATATTTAAAATGCTATCTGCAAATGCAACAAATTTGTCGTTTTTAGCAACAAAATCAGTTTCACAATTTAATACTACAATTGCACCAAATTTATTGTCAGCGGTAACTTTTGCTAAAACAACACCTTCTGCAGCATCTCTGTCTGCACGTTTGCTGGCAATAAGTTTTCCTCTTTCTCTGATGATTTCAAGAGCTCTGTCGAAGTCGCCTTCAGCGTCTTTAAGAGCATTCTTGCAATCCATCATCCCTGCACCTGTTACTTTGCGTAATTTAACTACGTCGGCTGTTGTAAAAGACATAATGAAATCTTGTTTAAATGGTTAATAATAACCGTGTCTATTTTATTTTTCTTCAGATTTGGTTTCAGCTTCTTTAGATTCAGCTACTTTAGCCTCTTCCTCTTTTGCTGCAGCTGCATCTTCTTTAGCTTTTCTTTTTGCTTTTTTGCTAGCCACTACATCTGCTTCTTCCTTATCTTTCTCGAATTTGCGCTCGTTTAATCCTTCGCGAACAGCTTCAGTCATAATACCAACAATCAATTTAATAGATTGAGAAGCATCATCATTAGCTGGAATTACAAAATCAACATCTCCCGGGTTTGAGTTTGTGTCAACCATTGCAAATACCGGAATACCCAATTTTTGAGCTTCACGAACTGCAATTTTCTCTTTCAACACATCAACTACAAACAAAGCTGCAGGCAAACGAGTTAAATCTGCGATACTACCCAGAACTTTTTCAAGTTTTGCACGTTGCCTTGTAATTTGTAATTTTTCTCTTTTCGAAAGATTAGTCCAACTTGGTTCGTTTGCCATCTTGTCGATGGAAATCATTTTTTTAACCGCTTTACGGATTGTTGGAAAGTTAGTAAGCATACCACCTGGCCAGCGCTCAGTTACATAAGGCATTCCTACCTCTTTCACTAATTCTGATACCAAATCTTTGGCTTGCTTTTTTGTTGCAACAAATAAAATTCTACGGCCTGATTTTGCAATTTGTTTAATTGCAGCAGCACACTCGTCGATTTTTACAATTGTCTTTTGAAGGTCAATAATATGGATTCCATTTTTTTCCATGAAAATATAAGGTTCCATGTTGGGATTCCACTTTCTTTTCAGGTGACCAAAATGTACACCTGCATCTAATAACTCCTGAAAATTTGTCTTAGGCATCTGTTTACTTTTTTTATGTTCCTAAAAGCAACCATTGAGTAGTCCGTCAACTGACGGAGTCACAATCGTTTTAGATCCATATAATTTAAAAATACTATTAACGTTTTGGGAATTGGAAACGTTTCCTTGCTTTTGGTTGCCCAGGCTTTTTACGTTCCACTTCGCGAGGATCCCTTGTTAGAAAGCCTGCTGCTTTCAACTGAGGTCTACATTCTGCATCAATATTTAACAACGCACGGGAAATTGCCAAACGTAAAGCTTCTGCTTGTCCTTTTGGGCCACCTCCACCGAGGTTAACTTTAATGTCATATTTCTCCGAAACTTCAAGCAAGTTTAATGGCTGCAAAACAATGTATTGCAAAGTAGTAGCTGGGAAATATTCTTTATAATCCCTTTTGTTTATAGTAATGTTACCCTTGCCTTCGCTAAGGTAAATACGTGCTACTGCTGTTTTCCTACGTCCTAATGTGTTTACTATTTCCATCTTGCTTATTTAATTGAATTTACATCAACAACTTTTGGTTTTTGAGCCTCATATTTGTGCTCAGCACCAACTACCACATGCAGATTTGTAAATAATTTTCTGCCTAGCTTGTTTTTAGGGAGCATTCCCTTTACTGCTTTTTCAACTAAACGTTCCGGATATTTAGCTAAAATATCAATCGGCGTTTGCTTGCGTTGTCCACCCGGGTATCCTGTATGACGTATATAAATTTTGTCAGACATTTTATTACCAGATAATACTACTTTTTCAGCATTAATAACAATTACATTGTCGCCACAGTCTACGTGCGGCGTAAATGATGCTTTGTTTTTCCCTCTTAGGATTTTGGCAACTTTACTTGCCATACGTCCTAAAACAAGACCTTCAGCGTCCACAACAACCCACTCTTTGGTAGATGTTGCTTTATTAGCTGAGATTGTTTTATAACTAAGTGTATCCACTTTAAATATTTTTTTGTATTAACTTTTGTGATTTAACCTAAAGATTGAGTTTCTATCGCAACGGAATAATATTAATAAAAACCTTTACTCTAAGTAAATCAACTATTTACACTCCTTATTCCTAAGGATAATAATCGGGACTGCAAAAGTATTCCCTTTTTTCGTATTTCCAAAAAATTATAATTAATTTTTACCCTTATTAAGTGGTTGTTAACGAAAACCTTGGGATACCCCATTTTACCAGCAATGCTATTCAATTTATAACTGGTAATTTTGAAAAATAATTCTCCAATTTCAATTTAAAATACGAATAGGTAAACATCTTAAAACAATTGTTATTCAGCCCACAGCAAATTTTTCCAATTGATGTATATTTTTTTACATTTGCTAAAAGCGGTTATTGGTTATATTATACACGGTCTATTTAAAAATGAGAGATTCAAAACCCAAAAGATTAAAAAAACGGATATTCAATTCCTGGATTACTTCACTAATAAGCATCTCGCTTGTATTGTTAATGATTGGGATGTTGGGTTTAATTATAATAAACGCCAAACAGTTGTCGGAATATGTACGAGAAAAGATTGGTTTTACTTTAGTACTTCATGAAAATATTAACGAGGTTGAAGTTAATCGCATTCAAAAAATATTAAATGCCGGCGATTACGTAAAATCAACTCGTTTTATCGACAAAGAAACCGCAGCAAAAGAATTAACAGAAGAATTAGGAGAAGATTTTACAGGATTTCTAGGCTTTAATCCACTTTTTGCTTCGCTCGAAATAAAACTTCATGCAAAATATACACACCCCGACAGTTTACTAATTCTGGAAAAGGAGTTCCTCTCTTACTCTCAAATAAAAGAGGTTTATTATCAAAAAAATCTGGTAACAATTATTAGCCAGAATGCCCGAAAAATAAGTTTTGCACTCCTTTTAATAAGTAGCTTACTTACTTTTATTTTTGTAGCATTAATAAATAATACAATCCGTATTTCAGTTTATTCTCAACGCTTTTCAATAAATACCATGCAAATGGTGGGTGCCAGCAACTCTTTTATACGTAAACCATTTTTGCAACAAAGTATTTTTCTGGGAATCTACGGGGCAGTAATTGCCAACATCATCTTGTTCATTAGCATCTATTCCTACAAAAAAGAATTACTTGGAATACTTTCAATTAATAATATTACCACGTTAAGTATAGTGTTTCTATTGGTTTTCGCATTCGGGTTAATCATCTCTTTCTTCTCGACCTATTTCGCAGTAAACAAATTTTTGAGATTGAAATTCGATGAGTTGTTTTATTAATTATCTTTACCGCTTCAATTTTGATACAATGGCTAAAAAAGAGATAAAGGAAACTGGTTTTGCTCTTGGAAAAGAGAACTACAAATTAATGGCAATTGGTTTTGCCATAATTGTTATTGGATTTATTTTAATGGCTGGTGGCGGAAGCGACGACCCAAATGTTTTTAATGAAGACATATTTAGTTTCAGGCGAATAACGCTTGCTCCAATAGTTTTACTATTTGGCTTTGGATTCGAGATTTACGCCATAATGAAAAAACCTAAAGACGATTAATTAATCCCTTTCAATGAACGAATTTCAAGCACTTATTCTTGGAATCCTTCAAGGTCTTACTGAATTTCTTCCGGTTAGCTCCAGCGGCCACCTGGAAATTGGTCATACTTTGCTCGGAGTCAACAATTCAAACAATCTTCTTTTTGCAGTAGTAGTACATGTTGCAACAGTACTAAGTACCCTTGTAGTATTTCGAAAAGATATTTCAATACTAATTAAGGATCTGCTTGCATTTCAATGGAACGAATCGACTATTTACATCTCGAAATTGCTTTTTTCATCAGTTCCCGTTCTAATTGTAGGGGTGTTCTTTAAAGAGGACATTGAAAAACTTTATACTGGAAATTTAGTAATGGTTGGAAGCATGCTTTTACTTACCGCTTTACTTTTAGGATTAACGCACTTTACAAAAAGAATGGACGGTAAAATCACCTTTTTTAAAGCTATACTAATCGGAATAGCTCAGGCAATGGCTGTAATTCCAGGTATTTCGCGAAGCGGAGCAACCATTGCAACCGGACTATTACTAAAAACAGAAAAAAGTGAAATTGCACGTTTTTCATTTTTAATGGTTCTAATTCCAATTTTAGGGGCAGCTCTTCTTGATATTGCAAATGGCGAAATTTCTTCAAACCACACAATCGGAATTCTCCCTTTAATTGTTGGATTTGTTGCTGCATTTTTATCTGGCCTGCTAGCTTGCTCGTGGATGATTAAAATTGTAAAACGGGGAAAACTAATTTATTTTGCTATTTATTGTTTGGTTATTGGTCTTATTGCTATCTTTGCAGCCTGATTTTTCGCAAATTTACACAAATCATTGTAGTATAGAGTTTTACAGATGTCCGAATTCAAACAAACGTATGATTTTTTAAGCGGAGAGGTTTTATTGTTTGATAAAGACCTTGATTGGACATCTTTTGATTTGGTTCAAAGAGTGCGAAATACTTTGTGCCGAAAAATGGAAATTAAAAAGATGAAAGTTGGTCATGCTGGTACCCTTGACCCTCTTGCAACCGGATTAATGATTTTATGCACCGGGAAATTCACAAAAAAAATTGAGTCTTTTCAAGTGCAAGAAAAAGAGTATACCGCAACTATAAAATTGGGTGCCACTACTCCTTCGTTCGATTTGGAAAGCGAAGAAGACAGTAAAAAGGATACTTCGCATGTTACCAAAGACTTAATTGAAGCGGCTGTAAAAAAATTTCAGGGAGAGATCGATCAGGTACCACCAATTTTTTCTGCAGTTAAAATTAAAGGCAAACGAGCCTTCGATTATGCAAGAAATGGTGAGGAGGTAAAACTTCAACCCAGAAAAATTGTTATACGAAATATTGAAGTAGAATCGATTAATTTACCCTACTTAAAAATTCGGATTGAATGCAGTAAAGGAACGTACATTCGTTCTTTGGCCCGAGACATTGGAGAAGAATTAAAATGTGGAGGTTATTTAACAGAATTACGCAGAACAAAAATTGGTGAATTTAAGGTTGAAGATGCAATAACAGTAGATTATTTCCTCGAAAATTTAAATTTATTTGAAACTATTTGAAAATCACCTCGTAAAATGAGGTCTTAAAAAATAAAACCAACAAACTTAATTACCTTTGCCAACCGCAATTTGAATTAAGGCACATTATTAAATAAAAGAATTACCATATGAAATTATCGAAATTCAAGTTTGAGTTAGATCCGCAAAGAATTGCTTTGCACCCTGCCGAAAATAGGGACGAATCGAAATTAATGGTTTTGAACCGTAAAGACGGCACCATTGAACACAAATTATTTAAAGACTTGCTTGGTTATTTCGATAATGAAGATGTATTGATGTTTAACGACACAAAAGTTTTTCCGGCACGTTTATATGGCAACAAAGAAAAAACTGGTGCCGAAATTGAAGTTTTCCTTTTGCGTGAATTAAACCGCGAGCAAAGATTGTGGGATGTACTTGTAGATCCTGCACGTAAAATTAGAATTGGAAATAAACTTTATTTTGGTGACGACGATTTATTAGTTGCCGAGGTAATAGACAATACTACTTCGCGCGGAAGAACTTTACGTTTTCTTTTTGATGGTCCGTATGACGAATTCAAAAAGGCTTTGTATGAATTAGGTGAAACGCCACTTCCGAAATTTATCGATCGTCCGGTGCAACCCGAAGACAAAGAACGCTACCAAACTATTTTTGCAAAAAACGAAGGTGCTGTAGCTGCTCCAACTGCCGGATTACATTTTAGTCGTGAGCTTTTAAAACGTCTTGAAATTAAAGGAATCAACTTTGAGTACATTACGTTACATGTTGGCTTGGGTAACTTCCGCTCTGTAGATGTTGAAGACCTGACAAAGCACAAAATGGATTCTGAACAAATTTGGATAAAAGATTCTGCTTGCGAAATGGTTAATTCAGCAAAAGCCAAAAAGAAAAATATTTGTGCAGTTGGAACAACAGTAATGCGTACTTTGGAAAGTTCAGTATCTACGCAAGGTTTTCTAAAACCATTCGAAGGCTGGACCAATAAATTTCTTTTTCCACCACACGATTTTAGCGTGGCCAATTCAATGATTTCCAACTTCCACCTACCCTACTCAACTTTGTTGATGATGGTTGCGGCATTTGGAGGATACGATTATGTTATGGCTGCCTACCAAACTGCCATTAAAGAAGGTTACCGTTTTGGTGCTTATGGCGATGCAATGTTGATTATATAAAACAAAAAAATACCACATATTAAAACCACGGAAACACAAGTTTTCGTGGTTTTTTATTTTAGAGCAATTAATTCAAAGTATAATTATACAAATCGCCATTCTTACTTCCAACAATTAGATTCAATTGCCCAGAATTTTTAGATATTTTCCCAATACTAAATTCGCTGTTTCCCTTTAATGGAAATCCTTCGTGTAATTTCCCGGCGGAATCAAACAAATGAATGCGATTGGCTGATGATTCTACAATTCCAATTTTTTTCAACTTCGAAGAAAAACTATAAATATTGGGTTGCTGAAGAATTTCGTTTTTAAATTTCTCTGAAAACTTTTTCTTTCCATTTTCATCCATAACTTTTAACTCTTTACCATCAACAAAAATAAAATCGGGTATTCCGTTTCCATCAATATCATCCACAGTAAAAAAGTGGTTATCGCTAAATTTAGCAGTTTCCTTTTCGGCAAATTTGCCGTTAAAATAGAGGTAAAAAACTTTGCCTGTTTTGTTTGTTGCAACAATTTTTGGCATACCGTTTAAATTCAACACCAATGGGTTTTTTGAATTCTCAAATTTTGCCGTAACATTAACTCTGGTTTCACCTTTCCTATTTTGAATATAAATGCGTGATTGGTCTTTAAAAACAATGTAATCTTTATTACTCACCCTAAAATGCTGAATTGGTGTAGTTACCTGATAATCTGTTTTTCCAAATTTCCAGCCAGACAACACTTTCCCATCACCGTCGTGCGCATATATTTTTTTATCTTCGCAAGCAACAAAATACCGATATTTGCTATTGTTGTCGTAATCAAAAACACTTACTCCGTTGGTTGCCGGCGACTTAAATTCTACAGGAAAATGAGCCACATTTTTCCCATCCCTGTCAATTAAATACAACTTGCTTTTTGTATTAAACAGATATTGCAATCTGCCATTTCTAAAATAATCAATCTGATAAATTTTACTTAAAATAGTTTCAGGAATCGGCTCACTCCATCGAACATTTCCATCTTTTGTAATTTGATGCAGATTGCCCTCAGAATCTTGTAAAATTACCTCCTTATTATTTTGGTCTTTATGGTTAACAACAAAGATGGGTTTGCCAGAAATTGTACTCCCAATTTCACATTGCCAGGTGGTTTGTGCATCCTCTTCCAGATTTTTGTTAAACGACAAATTAATGGAATTAAAAGAGATTCCCTTTTCGCAAACTACCTGCCAATTTACCGCCTGAAATTTTCTAAGATAGTCTTCATTAACCTCAAATTGTTTTGAAATTTGATTGTTAAAAACCTCTTTGTTGAAGCTGAAAATTCGATTAACATTTATGTACGAACTTATATTTGAACGATTAGCGGTATTTTGTTTAAACTTCATATACCGGGCATCTTTTGTTAACGACGACTCTAAAACCATGTTAGACAAATATTCTTGCAAGCCTTTTTCTGTATTACAAAAAACCAAGCTGTTTTCGTAAAATGCAGCAAATTTTGCCTGAGCAATTCCAAATGGTTTTCCCAACCAAATTCCGGGAAAAGAGGGATAGGGAAAATTATAAAGCGTAAACTTATTGTCAACATCAACCTCAAAAGTCGATTTTAAACTGGCTGCTTCAATCTCTTTTCGTTTTGAATAAGAATATAACAAACTGTTCAATTTCGTTTCAGCATTCGATTTACCAGTTGTTTGAAGTATAAACAGAGTTGTTTTATTACTCGATTCGGCGGGTACAGAAGTTGTAGCAACAATCACCTCATCTTTTACCAATTCCTGAAATACATTTTTAAAATTAATGCGAAATCCCGATTCAATTTTTTTAATTCTGTCTTCGCGTTTGTAATACGAATCTGTGTGGGTAAAATAATTCTCTAGCTTATCGAAAAATAACGTTTTGTTTGAAAAAGAATAGCTTGTAAAAAATGAAGTATTTTTTGGAAGAACCTGATCGGCCTGAAAACGAACTGGCTCTTGTCCATCGAAAACCGATAAAAAATTATTCAACGAATCATCGGCACTGGAAATTCCATTAAAAATAATCTCGTTTTCATACAGTTTCAGATCCAATTCGCTCCAGGCTGCAAATTTTCGAAAATCTTTAAACTCGTTTTTAAAATTATTGCTAACCGTTTCCTGAAATTCATTTGTAGTTTTTGTAGATCGACCATTTAGCAACAGTGCCACCAAATCGGGAAAAGTTAGATGGTTTACGTACCAAGAAATTTTCGACTGCGATGTTACCGTTTTATTTACTTTCGTAAAAAATGAATTATCGGTTATACTTTGCGAATTTAATTGCCGGATACTCTGTTCAACCAGCAAGGCTTTTGTACTTGCCAAAAACAAACCATCTGTAAAACAAAAATGTAATACATTTTTATTTTGACGTGTATTTACAGTTGTTATTTTGTGTTTGCTGTACTCGCTTTCTACATAAGAAAACTCGCCCAAAGGATATAAAGCCAAAAGAAATTTTTCAAAATATTTTTGTTTATTGCTACTTTCTACCTTGCTTATTACCAAAGGGGAAATGCCACTTTCACCAACAAAATCGAAAGCTAAAATCAATGCTTCGTTTCGAAGACTATTTTGTATCTCTGTATTGTTTTGAATAAGAGAATCCATTTTTGCCAGTTTGCCCAGAAACAAAATATTGCTCTCCATACTAATTAAATCCTGGACCATTGGATTATTAAAGGGAATTGATTTTAACCCACTCAGTTCCATAAATAATGGCGCCGAAACCGACACAGCTTTGTACATCGAAGTTTCTTTTGAAAAGATAGACTCGTTTTTGGTAAAATAAATAAAACCGGCGGCGGTCACCAGTATTATTACAAGCAGGATTATAAGATTCCGTTTCATTCTAGTTTGGATTTTTTCAAAAGTACTAAATAGAGAACGCTAAAAGTTGCATTTTCTATTTATAAAATGAAACATAGATTGTTAATAACCTCTATTTAGATTTTTGCAAATAAAAAAAGGCTGGGAAAACCCAGCCTTTTGAACTATGTAAAAATTATTTTATAACGTTTTTGCTATTTCAATTTCGTGGAATGCTTCTACGTGGTCGCCAACTTTAATATCATTAAATTTCTCGATATTCAATCCACATTCATAACCATTCTTCACCTCTTTTACGTCGTCTTTAAAACGTTTTAGTGAACCTAGCTTTCCGGTGTGGACCACAATACCATCGCGAATAATTCGAATTCTTGAATTCCGGTTTATCTTCCCCTCACGAACCAAACAACCAGCAATATTACCTACCTTGGTAATGTTAAACACTTCAAGCACCTCTACAGTTCCTAGAATTACTTCTTTAATTTCAGGTGACAACATGCCTTCCATTGCAGCCTTAATTTCGTTAATTGCATCGTAAATAATAGAGTACAAACGAACATCGATTTGTTCTTTCTCCGCAATTTTTCTTGCATTTAACGATGGCCGGACCTGGAATCCAATTACAATTGCTTCGGATGCAGCTGCCAACAGAATATCTGATTCAGAAATTTGTCCAACTGCTTTGTGTTTAATATTCACCTGAATTTCTTCAGTCGAAAGTTTTATTAATGCATCAGAAAGTGCCTCAATAGAACCATCCACGTCACCTTTTACAATCAGGTTCAGTTCCTGGAAGTTTCCAATGGCAATCCTTCTTCCAATTTCGTCGAGTGTAATGTGTTTCTGAGTTCTTAATCCTTGTTCGCGAGCCAACTGTTCGCGTTTATTTGAAATATTACGGGCTTCACGTTCATTCTCCAATACATTAAACTTATCACCAGCTTGCGGCGCACCATTTAAACCAAGCACAATTGCAGGTTCTGCCGGACCAACACTTTTTATTCGCTGATTACGTTCGTTGAACATAGCTTTTACGTGACCATAATACTGACCTGCAATAATAATGTCTCCTTCGTTTAATGTTCCACTTTGTACCAACAAGGTTGAAACATATCCGCGACCTTTATCCAACTCAGACTCAATAATTGTTCCTTGAGCGTTTTTATTGGCATTTGCTTTTAGCTCCAACATTTCGGCTTCTAAAAGTACTTTTTCAAGTAGCTCTTCAATTCCGATTCCGTTTTTAGCCGATATATCGTGCGATTGATATTTACCACCCCATGCTTCCACGAGGTAATTCATATTCGCCAACTCTTCTTTTATTTTTTCAGGATTCGAACCGGGTTTGTCAATTTTATTAATTGCAAACACAATTGGAACACCAGCTGCAGCGGCATGATTAATTGCCTCAACAGTTTGCGGCATCACATTATCGTCGGCTGCCACTATAATAATTGCAATGTCGGTAACCTGAGCACCACGAGCACGCATAGCAGTAAACGCTTCGTGACCCGGAGTATCAAGAAAAGTAATATCTCTTCCATCTTCCATCTTAACGTGATACGCACCAATGTGCTGCGTAATACCACCAGCCTCACCAGCAATTACATTTGTACTTCGGATATAATCGAGCAACGATGTTTTACCGTGGTCAACATGACCCATAACAGTTACAATTGGTGGACGAGCTTTCAAATCTTCCGGTTTATCCTCAACCTCTTCAATTGCTTCCTGGATTTCAACACTTACAAATTCAACTTTAAAGCCAAATTCTTCAGCAACAACAGAAAGTGTTTCAGCATCTAAACGTTGGTTGATTGAAACAAATAGACCAAGACTCATACAAGAGGAGATAACTTGCGTTACACTCACATCCATCATAGTGGCAAATTCTGCAACCGAAACAAATTCAGTAACTTTTAGAACTCCTTGTTCTTCAATTTTCCTCTCAATATCTGCCTGTACTCTATCACTGGCCGCAGCTCTTTTATCTCGTCTGTATTTCGATCCTTTTGATTTTCCTTTCGTAGTTAACCTTGCAAGAGTGTCTTTAATCTGCTTTTGCACATCTACTACATCCACCTCTTTTTTAAGAGGTCTTTTAATTTTGCTACCTTGTTTGTTAACCGTAAATTTGGTTCTGGGCGCATCTCCTGGTTTTCTTTCAACAACAACTTTCCCAGTATCTTTTACAATTCTTTTTCTACGTTTTTTGCGTGAAGAACTTTGATCGCCACCTTCAGCCTTTTTATCTGCTGGTAAATCTATTTTACCCAAAACAACAGGTCCATCCAACTTACCCGCTTTTGCTTTTATAACATCAACTTTTCCGCCTTTGCCTTTTTCATGTTTTCTTTCACCACCAGCCTTAACAACCTTTAGCTTCTGTCGGTCTTTACGTTCTTTCTCCTTTTCCTCTTTCGATTTTTTTGCAGGGCGTGTTTTCTGGTTAATGTTAGTTAAATCAATTCTACCCACCACCTTTACTTCATCTACTCTTGGAATCTCAGAAGCCATCATATCTTCTTTTGGACCTTCAGCTTTCACCTTTTTAACAGGTTCTTCTTTAACAGGCTCTTTTTTTGCTTCCTGCTTAACCGGTTCTTTTTTAACTTCAGCTATTGGCTCTTTTTTTACCTCTGCCTTTTTTTCTTCCTTAACAGGTTTTACTGCTTTTACAAGCTGCTCTTTTTTTACCGGTTGCTCTTTTTTCTTTTTTGGTTTAGAGAATTGCTCCAAATCAATTTTACCAAGTATCTTTACTGTATCTTCCGGCACAATCGGTTTTATTACTTCTGCTGGCTTTTTTTCAACAACTTCCTGAGGCTTTTCTTCCACTTTAGCCTTTGGCTTTTCAGCCTCCACTATTTTAGCTTTTTCCTCTGGAGCAGGCTTTTCTTTTGCGTCCTCTTCTTCTACCTGTTCACCATCCGGGTTATCAATACTAATGACCTCTTTTTTTGGACGATGGCTTTTTAAGCTAATTTTTTCCGACTCCTTCTTAATAGAGATATCAACTTTATACTCTTTTTCAAGAAGTTGCACGGCTTCCGCAGAAACTTTAGTATTGGGATTTGAATCGGTTTCAAACCCTTTCTTATGCAACGATTCAACGATGGTATGTATTCCCACATTGAACTCTCTTGCAAGTTTACTAAGCCTGATTGTTTTGCCTGCTTCCATAAAAATTCTTTTTCTTTAACTATATCAATGTGCTAAAATCTCTCTTTACAATTGTAGCGAAATGCTGTTACTGTAATTTTATTTTAGCCAATTTATTCAAATTCCGATTTAAGTATACTCAACACATGGTCGATAGTTTCCTCTTCTAAATCGGTACGTTTAATCAGTTCTGCACGAGAAATATTCAACACATTTTTTGCGGTGTCGCACCCAATGTTTTTTAATGCGTCTAATACCCATCCTTCTATTTCGTCGCCAAACTCATCCATGTTTACGTCCTCATCGTCTTGTTCCATCTCACGGTAAACATCAATTTCATAACCAGTAAGCTGACTTGCCAAACGAATATTTAATCCGCCTTTTCCAATGGCCAACGAAACTTCTTCGGGTTTCAAATAAACTTCAGCTTTTTTATTTTCTTCAATAAGTTTAATTGAATTTATTTTTGCCGGATTTAAAGCTCGCTTTATAAACAACTGTGTATTGCTCGAAAAATTTATTACATCAATGTTTTCGTTTCCAAGCTCGCGAACAATTCCATGTATTCTGGAACCTTTCATACCAACACAAGCACCAACCGGGTCAATTCTTTCGTCGTACGATTCAACTGCAACTTTTGCCCGTTCGCCTGGAACACGCACAATTTTCTTAATGGTAATTAAACCGTCAAAAATTTCCGGAATTTCAAGCTCAAATAACCTTTCCAAAAATACTGGTGCAGTTCGAGACAAAATAATAAGTGGATTATTATTTCGCAATTCTACTTTGTAAACAATTGCTCTAACATTATCTCCTTTACGGAAATAGTCAGATGGAATTTGTTCTGACTTTGGAAGAATTAACTCATTCCCTTCGTCATCTAAAATAAGAATTTCCTTTTTCCAAACCTGATATACTTCGCCCGTTACAATATCGCCAATTTTACCTTTGTATTTGCCGTAAATATGGTCTTTTTCCAGTTCCATAATTTTACTGGCAAGATTTTGTCTTAGATTTAAAATTGCACGACGACCAAAGTCAATTAATTTTACTTCATCGGTAACCTCTTCGCCAACTTCGTAGTCGCTATCAATTTTTACAGCTTCCGACAAAGTTATTTGTGCATTTGGATCTTCCAATTTATCGTCTTCAACAATTTTTCGGTTTCTCCAAATTTCAAAATCACCCTTGTCAATATTGATAATAATATCAAAATTTTCATCCGTCTCATATTGCCTTATAAGTACACTACGAAAAGCTTCTTCAATAACGCTCATCATAGTAGCCCTATCAATATTCTTCAGCTCTTTAAACTCTGCAAATGAATCTATCAGATTAATATTCTCCATCGTCCAACACTTTATTTAAATGAAACAACCGCTTTCGCGCTTTTTATTTCATCGTATTTTAAACTATGTTTTTTTACTATTAATTGCTTTTTTTTGTGCCCTTCTACTTTTTCTCGCTTGGATGTCTCCAGAACAATTCCCTCTTCGCCAGCTTCCAACAAAACACCTTCTAATTTTATGTCTGATGTTGTTGTTACAACCTCAACATTTCGCCCGGTGTATTTTATGTATTGCTCTTTAACAATAAAGCTTTCATTCAATCCAGGAGAGGACACATGCAATTCAAAATCTTCTTCTTCTCTATCAAAGCTATGTTCAACATGTCTGCTAACAGCAATGCATTGGCCAATGGTCAATCCATCGTAACTGTCAATAAAAATATTTATTACGTTTCTTTCGTTTACAGAAATATTAACCAGAAACATTCTGTCTTCCAGCCGTTCCTCAACCAAACTTATAACCGTTGCCTTGTCTATCATTAATTACATTCAACAAAATAGGAGACCAGAGGCCTCCTAAAAACTTGTTTTAGAAAAATCACCGCAAAAATAGTAATTTAATCTCATACCCACAAATATAAAACCGTTTATAAAGCTCTGATTCTAAAGAATAAATAACTGCATACAGCGACTAAAATTTCCTCTGTTTTTAATTCAAAAAAAACATTAGCAATAAAACGATTACGGAGTGGCTTGTTTTCAATTTATTAAAGTTTATTACATTTGGCAATTCAGAACAAAATAAATTTGTGAGCCTACTTTATTTAAATAAGAAAAAAATTATAAACGACCCCGTTTTTGGGTTCATAAGTTTACAATTTGAATTGGTATTCGACCTCATAGAACACCCATATTTCCAAAGACTTAGGAGAATTAAACAATTGGGTCTCTCCCATTTGGTTTTCCCTGGAGCCAATCATTCCAGATTCGAACATGCCATTGGCGCATGCCATTTAATGCAGCAGGCAATTTCTGTTTTACGCATAAAAGGACACGAAATTACAGAAGAAGAAGCTGAAGCCGTAACAGTAGCAATTTTGTTGCACGACATTGGACATGCACCCTTTTCTCATGTTTTAGAAAACACAATGGTAGAAATTTCGCATGAAGAAATTTCGCTGCTTTTAATGAACGAGTTAAACCAACAATTTGATGGAAAACTCGATTTAGCGATTAGAATTTTTACAAATAATTACAAAAAACAATTTCTGCACCAATTGGTTTCAAGCCAATTAGACATGGATCGGCTCGACTATTTAAGCCGCGACAGTTTCTTTACAGGGGTAGTTGAAGGAACCGTTGGAATTGAACGTATTATTAAAATGCTAAATGTTTGGAACGACCAGCTTGTAGTTGACGTAAAAGGTATTTATTCAATTGAAAAATTTCTTATTTCCAGGAGATTAATGTATTGGCAGGTTTACTTACACAAAACTGTGGTTTCTGCCGAATTTCTTTTAATTAATGTTTTAAAAAGAGCGAAAGAACTTACAGCAAATAATAACAACGTTTTTGCTACTCCAACTCTTGCCGTTTTCTTAAAGAACAATTTCTCGTCAGATGATTTCAATGAGAATATAATAATAGATGAGAAAAGCGTATTAGAATGGTACACGTTGCTGGACGATAATGACATATTAATAGCTGTTAAAGAATGGCAATTTCACCCCGATCCGGTACTTTCGAAATTGGCAAAAAGCCTAACTAATAGAAAGCTTTTTAAAACAACGTTGCAAACAAAACCGATAACAAAAGCGTTAGAGGAAAGAATTATCGAAAGGATAATGAAAGATATCACCAACGACAAAACGCTGGCAAAATACTTCCTTATGACTGGCGAAATTACCAACAATGCTTATAATCAACACAATGAGACCATTCTCATATTAGAGAAAAATGGGAAATTAAAAGATATTCGCCAGGCATCGGACATAAATTTATCGGCGCTAAGCAAAACGATTCGCAAGTATTTCTTGTGCTACCCAAAAGAATTGGACTTTAATTAGTTTAAACTTATATTTGCAACGCCAAAAAAAACAAAGAATGAATTTTAAAGCGAAAGACATTGCCGCCTTTTTAAACGGAGAAATTGATGGGAATGGCGATGTTGAAGTAACAAATGTTTCAAAAATTGAAGAGGGAAAACCAGGAACACTGGCTTTTCTTGCCAATATAAAATACGAAAACTTCATTTATAGTACACTTGCTTCGGTTGTTTTGGTTAATAAAAGCTTTGTTCCAAAAAGCAAAATAAATGCAACGCTAATAAAAGTTGAAGATGCTTATGAATCATTTGCATCTCTACTGGATTTATACGTGCAGTCAAAATCGTCGGCAAAAACAGGAATCGAACAGCCTAGTTTTATTGACCCCAGCGCATCAACTGGCGAAGCCATTTATGTGGGTGCATTCGCTTATGTTGGCAAAAACACAAAAATTGGTAATAATGTTAAAATATATCCACAAGTACATATCGGTGACAATGTAACTGTGGGAGACAATTGTATTGTTTATGCAGGTGTTAAAATTTACGACGACTGTGTTATTGGCAGTAGTTGTATCTTACATGCCGGAGTGGTTATTGGCTCCGACGGATTTGGCTTTGCACCTCAAAAAGATGGCATCTACAAAAAAATTCCGCAAATAGGGAATGTTGTTTTGGAAGATAATGTAGAAATTGGAGCAAATTCTACCGTTGATTGCGGAACTATGGGTTCTACCATAATACGGAAGGGTGTAAAACTCGATAATTTGGTTCAGGTAGCCCACAACTGCGAAATTGGAGAAAATACTGTTATTGCTGCACAAACAGGAATATCTGGTTCTTCAAAAATTGGTAAAAACTGCCAGATTGGTGGTCAGGTTGGATTTGCAGGACATCTCACTATTGGAGACAACGTTTTAATTGGAGCTCAATCGGGAGTTCCTAAATCGGTAAAAAGTAACGAAATGATATTTGGCAGTCCGGCTTTCAATTTAAAAGATTGTATGAAATCAATTTCCATTTATAAAAATCTTCCCGAGTTACGAGGTGAAGTAATTCAACTCCAAAAAGAAATTAAATCATTAAAAAAAGCAGAAAACTAATTCTGAAAAAATTAGATTTGGTATGGTTGTAAAACAAAAAACGCTTGCAAATTCATTTATTATTGAAGGAATAGGGTTACACACGGGTGTAAATGTTACAATGAATTTTCTACCCGCTCCCGAAAATCACGGTTTCAAATTTAAAAGAGTTGATCTGGAGAATGAGCCAATTATTGAGGCAAATGTTGAATTGGTTATTGATACTTCGAGAGGAACTTTACTTGAAAAAGACGGAGCTAGAATTGGAACCATTGAACACACTTTGGCTGCGTTAATTGGCATGGATCTCGATAACGTTTTAATTGAAGTAAACAACGAAGAGGCACCCATAATAGATGGCAGCTCGAAATATTTTGTTGAAGCCATTGAAAAAGCAGGGATAATTGAACAAGAAGCTGAACGTGAATACTTTGAAATAAAAGAAAAAATTCAAGCGTACTGTCTCTTATACACATCTGACCTGTCTCTTATACAC
>FLOH01001200.1_pt1 | contig 41908 bp, 29 predicted proteins | sample 756751 | NCBI WGS metagenome assembly FLOH01 (sample SAMEA4026879, study PRJEB14308) | marine metagenome | biome: coastal water; material: water | depth 74 m
CTTCCCTGCCGAACCCTATCTTCGTCGGCAGCGTCAGATGTGTATAAGAGACGTCGCTTGCATCATATTTCCCTGAAAAAGCATGGCCCACGTTGTCTTCCAGGAGACTGGATGAACGGAGAATGAGGGGGTGTTCTCCCACTTCCTCAAGGAACTTTCGAAATGTATCCACCATATCGGATGGAAAGGAAGCTTTTTCCATGATGACCGGAATTTTTTGATAGGTTTTCTCGATATGCTCCCGATCCCTGTATTTGTGGGTATGAAATTCATTGAGGTCATTATAATCCATGAAGTCGGAAAAAATTCCCGAGTTGAAATAATAGGATTCGGGAATGGCCAGATACCGCTCCAACTCGGGGTCCCGCTCCGTGAGCCGGGGCAGGATGACCCGGTATGCCAAAACCAGTCCCGCCGCTTTGCCCCCGATTCTTCCCGGATAACGGGGACTCCAGTAGGAGTGCTCTACGATTTCATCAATATCCCGAATGGTGATGTGATGCTTGGCGATGCCCATGAAGGGAAGCTGGTTGGAGATGAAATGATGAATCAGTGCCACCCGAACCCCTTCCGCTTCACTGGGGGGCACAAAGGTGTTGCCTTCAGGGATCTCACAGAATTCCCTCAGTGCCCGTTTGATCCGAAGCGATGTGGCCCCTTCCGTGTTGACCACCTTGATCAGATTTTGTAGTCGGTCCTCTTTTCGGGCAAGGTTGATATACTGGTCGATCTCCTCGTCGTCAAAGTGTCGTACCAGTGCAAGATCAACGGTGGTATCCATATATTCACGGAGATTTTCCAGGGTGGGGTCCATGTGCCCCGTTTGAATGGCCTTTTCCGCATCCTTACGGATCTGTTCTGCGTCAAGGGATGACTTTTCAAGCAGAACGGATCGGAAAATTTCCCGCATGGCTTCCGTCAGGTGGGGATGGCGCATCATCTTCCGATACATCCGGTAGGCACGGATCAGAACTGTTTGATTTTGTTCAATGGTGTTTTGCATGATCGATATCAGACCCAACCTCTCAGTTTGCAGGCCTCAGCCACCCGTGCCACGGCCACCAGGTAGGCGGCATTTCGCATGTGAACCGTATTGCTGCGGCTCATCTCGTAAACAGCTTTAAAAGCGCGGCGCATGGTATCTTTTAAGCGAAAATGAATTTCCTCCAGGTTCCAGTAGAGATTGTATGTATTTTGGACCTGCTCAAGGTACGATACGGTGACGCCGCCGGCGTTGGCCAGGAAATCGGGTAGCACAAAAATGTTGTTATCATTAAGAATATCATCGGCCTCAGGGGTCGTGGGACCGTTGGCCAGTTCGCAGAGCATGGTACAGTGGATTTTTGAGGCATTTTTCCGGGTAATGACGTTTTCAAGGGCCGACGGGAAAAGAACCGCAGTCTCAAGTTCCAGCAATTCTTCGTTGGTAACGGCGTCGGAATCAGCGAATCCGTTCACCTGTCCGGTTCGGATTTTATGGTCTATGAGTGCTTCCACATCAAGGCCTTTGGGGTTGTAAACACCTCCTTTGGAATCTGAGGCCGCCAACAGTTTCATGCCGAGCAGGGACTGGCCGAGGCGGGCCGCATGCCGGCCGGCGTTGCCGAACCCCTGAATCACCATTGATGCATCCTTAAGATCGATTTCCAGGGCTTTAGCGGCCTCCCGAACCACATAAATGCCCCCTCTGGCCGTGGCATCCCCTCGACCTTGCGACCCCCCCAGGGGGATCGGTTTTCCGGTGATGACGCCGGGATGGTGTTCGCCGGTGATGGTTTCATATTCGTCCATCATCCAGGCCATGATCTGGGGGGTGGTGTAGACATCCGGTGCCGGCACATCTTTTGTAACCCCCAGCGTTCTACCCACAGCGCGGACGTAGGCGCGGGCCAGTCGTTCTTTTTCAGTTTCGGTCAATTCCTTGGGGTTGCAGACCACGCCCCCCTTCCCACCGCCAAGAGGGATATCCACCACCGATGTCTTCCAGGTCATCCATGCGGCCAGTGCCCTCACTGTGTTCACGGTTTCATCAGGATGCCAGCGTATGCCCCCCTTTGCCGGCCCTCGAGCGGTGTTGTACTGAATGCGAAACCCGTGAAATACCCGTGTGGTTCCATCGTCCATCTTGACGGGCATGGTCACTTTCAATTCATGCATGGGCCAGCGAAGGAGTTCATGGGTGGCGTCATCCAGTCCCAGCTTTTCCGCTGCGGTATCCAGCTGTTTCTGAGCAATTCGAAATGGATTTAACATCTCTGTCATGTTTCGCTCCTTTTGGGTCAATGTCAGGGGGGGAAAGGCCTACCTAAGAACCGATTTAGGGGTTGCTTCAAGCAGGGTGTTGATGATGCTTTCACGATCCAGCATCTCTCCCGATTGCGGTTTGATTTCATTGATCCAGAAATCGCTTTCATAGATCTCTTGGTACAGTCGTTTTCTTTCCGCCTCGTTTTCGAAACGACGGATCCATACATAAAGATCGTCTTCTTCCGGGGCGATAAAACTGCCCACCACCACAACGCCCTTGGACGTTTGAAAAGGGATGATCTGTTCTTCCATCAGCTTGACCCACTGATCGCGTTTTCCATCTTTGATCCGGTATTGCCGCAGTTCAAAAAGCATGGGTATCTCCTCATTGTTTGTATGTTATAAATTTGGAATTGGGGAAATAAGATTTTCATCATACACCGTAAAGGGATGCCGTTGCAAGGGGCGAACCGACGACTTTTCCCTTGACATGAAAGGAGCATATAATTATATAAAATGGGTTTAAACAGATTGGGATTGGAACGAATCTTTTTGAGAAACAGGAGGTTTGATTTATGGCGACGGGAACCGTAAAATGGTTTAGTGATCAAAAGGGATTTGGTTTTATTGAGCAGGAAGGTGGCGCTGATGTTTTTGTTCATCATACTGCCATTAATGGGTCAGGCTTCAAAACCCTTCAGGAAGGTGAAACGGTAACCTTTGACATCGAAGAGGGCCAGAAAGGCCTTGCCGCGTCCAACGTGACACGGATTTAAACCTTCTGAAATTCACTTGCTACCTGTGGTGTTGGGGATTCTAACGTCACAGATCAAAATTTATGGGTCCCGGAAGGATATACGCAAGATGGCTACCATGCCAAGAGGAAGGATTGTTGGAACCGGTTCAACCGCGCCGAAAAAGATATTGTCTAATGTGGACCTTGAGGGGATTGTCGATACCAATAATGAATGGATTGTACGGCGAAGCGGTATCGAAGAGCGCCGTATTTCATCCAAATACCTGAATGAGACCACCACCGATCTGGCGACCCAGGCCTCCAGGAATGCCCTGGATATGGCGGGCATTTCACCGGATAAGCTGGATATGATCGTGGCGGGAACAGTCACGCCGGATCGACAGTTTCCCTCTGCCGCTTGTATGGTTCAGGAATCACTGGATGCGAAAAATGCAGCGGCTTTTGATGTTTCAGCGGGTTGTTCCGGGTTTCTGTACGCTCTTTCCATGGCCAACAATGCCATCCAATGCGGGACCTGTAAAACGGCTCTCGTTTTGGGAGTGGAGCGGCTTTCCACCATCTTGGACTGGGAAGACCGTGGGACCTGCGTACTGCTTGGGGACGGTGCCGGCGCCGTGGTGTTGACGGCGGAAAAAGGCGACAACGGGATATTATCGACCCATTTGAAGTCTGACGGCAGTCTTGGCGATCTACTGTATTCATCGGAAGGTAAAAAGAGTCTTCCGGAAATCCTCGGTTGTGTCGAACAAAAATCCTTTCACTTGAAAATGGAGGGGAACCGGCTTTTTAAGCGGGCCATCAATTGTCTGACGTCCATTGCCAGGGAGGCACTCACCCACAATGCCATGAGTGCAGCGGACATTGACAGTATGATTCCCCATCAGGCCAACCTTCGAATTATTCAGGCTACGGCGAAAAACTTGAAGATTTCCATGGATAAGGTCTATACCAATATCCATCGATACGGCAATACGTCTTCAGCCTCCATTCCCCTTGCCATGGATGAGGCCAATCGAGATGGGCATTTGGCAACCGGTGCAAATGTTCTTTTGGTAAGTTTCGGAGCGGGTTTGACTTGGGGCTCGTCCCTGTTGAAGTGGGCCTTATAACTGACTGATCACAGTTGACTGAAAGCTGAAAAGGACGATTCATTTCAAGAGGAAACAGTTCTTTTCGGCTTTTTTTTGGTTTTTTTATGGGCAGACAATAGTGCAAAACCCATGGCGCCAAGGGCCAGGAATCCGGATATGAGAAGCACCTCCTGATAAGCGGGCGGAATGGAACGTCTGATCGCTTGGGCAGCATTCCATCCTTCAAGGCGTAATATATCCTGATAAATGGTTTGCCTGGTGGAAAAAATGGCTCCCGACAATGCCATTCCAAGAGAAATGCCCACCTGTCGTTCGGTGGCAATAAGGGCTGATGCTGAACCGAGTCGTTTTCGTTCCACCGCGCCCATGATGGTACTGTTGTTGGGCGGTTGAAAAGCGCCCACGCCCAGTCCCAGCAGTATCAAAATAAGAATGATGGTCGGAATTTCCGTTTGAAGGTCAAAGCCAAGCATGCAGAAAAAGGCGGCGGCAGTGGCGCCCGCGCCAAATACCGAGGGCCAGACCGGCCCGAAACGATCGGAAAGGGCACCACTGATGGGGCTGGTGATCATGGTGACCATGGAGACAACGGCGAGCAGCATCCCCGATTCCAGGGGAGAGAGATTGATGCCTTCCATAAGGTAAAAGGGCATGATCAGAATGTAGGGGGGAACGGCCAGGAAAAAGAGAAGAAGGCCGCCCATGGCGTATGAAAAAGTACGATTCTTAAAAAGTGCCAGATCGATAATGGGATCCGTTGCCCGTCGTTCCACCAGGATGAAGAGGAACAGAATCACAAATCCGCTTCCCACGAACAGGAGAACGACGGGTGATTTAAAACCATGGCTTTTGATATGGGCCATGCCGAAGATCAGGCAGAAGAGACCGGCTGAAGAGGTGACAGTTCCCATGATATCGAGTTTGATTTTTCCGGATCGGCCAACATCTTTTTCAAGCAGGGCGATCGCCATCAAAAAAGTGCAGATGCCGATGGGGGTTCTCATGTAAAACAGGGAACGCCAATCCAGCCAGTCCAGCAGGAAACCGCCGATAATGGGACCCAGTATAAAGCCTGCAGAGACAGACATGCTGAGCATCCCCAGCCCTTTTCCGGTTTCAGTGGCGGGAAAGGCTTCGGTGACAATGGCTGTTCCGCACGAAATGGACATGGCTGCTCCCAGGGCCTGAATAATCCTGAAGATAATGATCTGCTCCACATTCTGGGCTAGTGCGCAGGCAGCCATGCCAAGGGTGAAGACCGCCATGCCGACCGTATAAATCCGGGTTCTGCCGATGAAATCGCTTATTTTTCCAAAGATGAGCATCAAACTGCTGCTCACCAGGATATAGGCTACGGCGATCCACATGACCGTGGCAAGGTCGGTTTGAAATACACGGGTCAGTTCGGGGAAAGCAATGGTGGTAATGCTGGCGTCCATTGTGGCCATCATGGTTCCCATGGCCACGGTGATGAGGGCTTTCCATTTGTAGGGTAGGGCTGGCATGGGACCTCATTATGGATCATTTTAAGAAAACATGGACGGTTGCAACAGTACTGTATATTCAAAAGAGATGTCAATCATCGCCATGGCCGCTTTTATAAGGAGGTTTTGATGGGAAGGGAAAATCTACTGGAAGATTCTTCCCGGTTGATGGTCCATATTCAGGAAGTCCTCCAGGATCGCAGCATTGGGGAATCCCTTTTTCCCCAAGGGGTGTCCGAATCCGCTGGTGCATCCGCAGTCTTATTTCCACTCAGCCGGAAATGCCCCAATTCGCGTTCCCATGACAACCCTTGCCTCGTACTCAATAAGCGTTCCCAGGTGGTCAAACAACCGGGTGATCTGTGTTTTCCCGACGGGGCCATTTCCCATGGGCTGGACCCGAAACTGGCACAATTCATGAGACTTCCCTTTTTCCCCCTTTTCCGCTGGCCCTATTGGCAAAAATGGCAGAAGGAAAGGCCCCGGCAAGCCAGGCGATTAGCGCTACTTTTTGCCACCAGCATGAGGGAGAGTTTTGAGGAGATGGCGCTGAACCCACTGGGAGTTCAATTTCTGGGGCCTTTACCACCCCAGCGCCTGGTGATGTTCAAGCGGGAGATCTTTCCGTTTGTGGGCTGGATTCGAAACCAGGGGCGCTTTTTTATTAACCGGGAAGTTGAAAAAATTGTCCACATTCCCTTAAGGGAACTTCTGGACGGAAGCAATTACGCACGATATAAACTGCTTTTCAATGTGCCGAAAGGTCCGGTTGAAAGCGGGGCGTTTCAATATTTCCCCTGTTTCCTGCATCGGACCATGATGGGTACGGATGTTCTATGGGGCGCAACCTACCGGATTGTAATGATTTTTTTAGATTTGATATTTGGGTTCAAAGAGCCCGAGATGGGTGGGTTGGAGGTAGTGGATGGGGTTATTGATGAAACGTATTACCGGAATGATTCTTAAGGTGAGACCCTGGCCAAAGATATTTGAAGTTTTAGAAAAGACAAATATCGAATATCGATGGGAAATTTAGCATTTGACCTCGAAGACCGTTTTATTAATAAGGCTTTCATTATCGTTTCGGCCATGTTGTGCTATGTGTACAACTGTAGGTGCGGATTTATCCGCACAGGTGGAGTGATTGTTGAAGTTGCTCTCCTTCAGGGAAAACATTTCGACACAAAACCTATTAAAAGAGTGATTCGAAGCTCAGAGGGGCATAGTGGCCGAAAGACCCGCTCTGCAGCACAAACCCAATATAGGGAATATCTCATGGCGTACCTGACGATTAACGGACTCAACATCTACTACGAAATGCACGGCGAGGGGGAAACCATCCTTCTCCTGCACCACGGATTCGGCTGCACGAGGATGTGGAAGACCATCTACCCCGGCCTGGTAAAGGGAGGATATTGTGCGGTCATGTACGACCGACGGGGATATGGTCGCTCTGAGGAGGGTCCGGATTTCGACCGGTTCTACACAAGCCCAAGCTTCCGCGCCGAGGGAATCAAGGAACTGGAGACCGTCCGGAAGATGCTGGGCCTGGAATCATTTCATTTAGTGGGGCAGTGCGAGGGAGGCGTGGTGTCTGTGGATTACGCAACCCGATACCCGAAACAGGTTCAGTCCATCACCATCTCAAGCACCCAGTGCTACAACGACATCCCCATACCTGAATTGAACCGGAAGATGTTTCCGAAGCCTTTACGGGAGTTGGACCCCGGGCTTCAGGAAAAGATGGCCGAGTGGCACGGAAGAGAACGCGCTGGTCGTTTTTTCGACATGTTCCGCGATCGCGGCGGATCCTACGGGACCGGCGTCTTCGATATGAGACCGATTCTCCCCGCTGTTACCTGCCCGGTCCTTGTGCTCTACCCGGACCGCAGCGCCCTGTTCGATGTGGAGCAGGGGGTTGCTTTTTACCACCATCTGCCCAACAGTGAATTGGCAGTGTTGCCCAAGTGCGGCCACAACACCTACGAAAACCAGCCAGTTGAATACGTGCGTAACGTTCTTTCCTTCCTGGAACGGCAGAAGACTTATGTTCCACCGGAATACTTCAATGCCACATGTGTAGCGCCGGAGTGCTAAGTGAACCTCCCTTTCGCCTGTTTTAATCTTTTCCAGTGTTGAGAGTGCCTGGCTCCCCAAATCGGCTCTTGACTCTTTTTCTCGCAGTTGAAATATGAACATTACTGATGTTTCTTCCCTTGTGGAGCTGATGCATTAATAAAGACTCAATCATCGCTGCTTCCGCAACTGAAAAGTAACAAATGAAAAGTCGACGGCATCTATAGAGGTGGCGGGTCTACCTGCTATCTCTACCAACTGAAGCAAATGCTGTGATACCATAATTTCAAACGACCAAAATCTCTATTGTGGCCTATGCCGATTTTACGATTTTTTTGTGAAAACAAATCTGTGAATATTTCTGGTATGTCAGGTAGTAGTTGGCGGGTATATGAGCCACATATCTCATTTGAACACGGCACAACGCGACGTTCTGGTTACGATCAAATGCCGCAACATTTTGCAGTCGATCTCTTGTTGGACTATCAGCACGTCCTGCCACCTTCCTTAGAGAGCACCGGGTAATTTTCACGTTAATCCGCGATGACCCACAAAATTTAGAGAGAACTTCATAATTCGATCACACCAATGGCGCGATTCGATATTCTGCGGTTCAAATGAAAATAGCCCGGCAATAAATTGCCGGGCTATTTTCATACGTCCCTACGGGACAGAAAGAAGAAATCTTGTAGTCGTTATGGGTCTGTGCTGTATCGACATATATCTGTAACCCAAGAAAGCCTGCGACTGCAACGTGTTACAGATGTGATAGATGAACTCTCAAAGTGATTACGTAAGAATCTAAACTCTGACTTCCACCTTTCCTTTCAGCTCGCTTTTCACCTGTCCGATGGGCACTTCTTCGCGGTGAAATATTCCGGCGGCCAGGGCTGATTCGGCCCCGGTTTTTTTGAACACCTCCAGAAAGTGCTCCGCGCACCCGGCACCGCTGGATGCAATGACGGGGATGGAGACCGCCTCTTTAACGGCATTGATGAGCTCCAGGTCAAACCCCTGGCCCGTACCGTCCCGGTCGATGCAATTGAGTAGGATTTCACCTGCTCCCAGCTTTTCACAGACTTGCGCCAGTGTGACCGCGTCAAGGTCTCGACCTTCCCGCCCTCCCTTGATGGTGCATTGATACCAGCAATAGGATTCACCATTAGGGCCCGGATTGTCCGTTTTGATCACTCGGTGCTGGATTTTTTCAGGCTTATCCACATATACGCGCCTGGGGTCGATGGAAATTACCACGGCCTGGTTTCCATAAACCCGGGCGATTTCCTCAATGGCACTCTTGCCGGTTTTAAGCCCGGTTTTAAGATGGGCCTCCACTACCAGGACAGCATCACTCCCGATGGATATTTTGTCTGCACCGGATCTAAAATATTTTGCGGCCACCTCGAGCGCTGAGTAGGTCCTGCCATCCTTATCCGTGTAGTCCCGAATACCGCCGCCGATGGTGAGCGGAACAAAAACGTTTTCGGAGGTTTGCCTGAGCACTTCGAGCATGGGCATGTCTTCCAGTGGAAAATCCCTGAATCCGGTGATATTGAGGAAAGTGATTTCATCGGCGCCCTCCTGGTAGTAACGTCGCGCCAGATCTACCGGCATGCCTAAATTTCTCACATCACCGTTTTCCCTCACATCATATTGGTCCCCCTTGGTTACCACCAGATCTCCCCGGTCATTGGTGCGAACATCAAGACATGCAATGATGCGTTTAGCCAGGTGCGTTTCGGTTGAAATTCGTGGTGGCATGACCTTTTTCGTGCCGCTTTTGAGAAAGTTTTTGAAAAGTGAAAGACCTGATTTTCCGCTCTTTTCAGGGTGAAACTGGGTTGCAATCACGTTTCCTTTCTGGATGGCGCTGACAAAACCATAGCCGTAATCGGTGGTGGTCAGTACGGCATCATCCGACTGGGGTGTAACGTGATAGGAATGGACAAAGTAGAACTTTTCATCACCTTCAAGGCCGGCAAACAGCCTGGATGGTTGTTTAATATTGAGCCCGTTCCAGCCGATGTGGGGGACGGAAAGGTCAGTGGCAAAGCGTTGCACGTACCCTGGGATGAACCCCAAACCCGGCATATCTGGGGCTTCTTCACTTCTTTCAAACAAGGCCTGAAGCCCCAGGCAGATACCCAAAAAAGGACGATCGGCTTCCAGATAGGCCAATAGCGGTTCGACGAAATTTTTTCGGTTCAGGATTTCCATCATGTTGCCGAAGGCACCAACACCGGGGAAGACCAGCTTTTCGGCTGAAAGGATATCATTTTTCGATTTAACAATATGGACTTTTTCGCCGAGGGTTTCGATGGCATTTATGACGCTTCTGACATTTCCGGCGCCGTAATCCAGTAACGTAATCATGGGTTGTTTCCTTAATTCGTGCGGTTTTCGTTTTCCCCTTAATTCAATGGGGGGTTGCCTATTTGTAGGGATTTGGGTTATACAAAATGTGGTCATGATTGTAAAGTTCGAGTGAAAATGAAGCGGTGTTTTTTTGTCTAGATTTAGGTTTTTGAAAGGATTCGTTGAATATGCGTGTCACCAGTATTCAGATGGAAATTAGAGACGGTCGCAAGGAAGAAAATATGGAAGCGGCATTGGGGCTGGTAGACCAGGCAGCGCCAAGCGATTTGATTTTATTGCCGGAATTGTGGCCATGCGGATATTTTTCATTTCATCGGTACATGAGCGACAGTGAGACCATTGACGGCCCCATGGTGTCCGCTTTCAGGGAAAAGGCCTCGAACCTGGGAATCCATCTTCTGATGGGTAGTTTGGTGCTGCGAGAAGGTGACAACTTGTTTAACGCGGCCCTTCTTCTGGGACCGGATGGCGGGATTATGGGCCAATATCGAAAAATTCACCTTTTTGGATACCAGTCGGACGAGCGGAAATTGTTGACCCCTGGTGAAAAGCCGGTGGTGGTGGATTTGCCCTGGGGTAAAACCGGGATTACCACCTGCTATGATTTGCGTTTTCCGGAGCTCTACAGACTGATGGTGGACCAGGGAGCCTCGTTTTTTCTGGTGCCATCGGCTTGGCCCCTGGCGCGACTGGATGCCTGGAGACTGTTCAACCGGGCGAGAGCACACGAAAACCTGTCTTATCTTTTTTCCTGCAACTGTGCCGGACAAGGAGAAGGGAAAGCCTTTGCCGGTCACAGCATGATTGTTGATCCCGGTGGAGAAGTGCTGGCTGAAGGTGGGGAAGAGGCCTGTTATGTTTCAGCTGAAATTGACCCCGGCAGGGTCAATACCGTGCGTAATGAATTTTCTGCGCTTAATGACCGTGTATTTTGATGAATAAAGGGGTATTTTTATGGGTCGAACCTATGATATCGGTTTGAAAGAGGCGCTTTCTCTGACCCTCGACGCCATTGGAACATTGACACCTGTGCCGGTGCCTGTTCATGAGGGGTGTGGTCTTGTGGCATCAGAGGGCCTGACGGCAGTTGTGGATTGCCCATCGGCCACATCTTCCATGCGGGACGGCTATGCGGTGATTTCAGCTGATATCGAGAAAGCCTCTCGGGTAAACGGTATTCCGCTGATGGTTTCCGGTACCCTGGCTGCGGGGGATCCCACCGAAAAGACCGTGCAACCGGGTGAAACGATTCAAGTCCTGACCGGCGCCGTGATTCCAAAAGGCGCGGATGCCGTGGTGTCCGTAGAATTCACGGAACTTCAGGGAGACAGCGTTGTCTGCTATCGGGATGCGCCGCCCGGATGCAATCTTTTATTCCAGGGCAGCGACGTGGCAGTGGAAGACTTGATTGTAAACCGGGGGCAGCTGCTGACCCCCGCACTGACCGGGCTTCTGGCCGCTGGTGGCTTGGACCGGGTGACGGTATTCCCTTTACCGCGTGTTGCCGTTGTGGCCACCGGCGATGAGGTGATTGCTCCAGGACACCCCATTAAACCGGGTCAACTGTATGCCAGCAACATCGTGACCCTTTATTCGTGGCTACGTCATTTCGGTATGCCGGGAGAAACCGCTGTTGTTCGGGATGATCCCCATGAACTTGAAAAGACCTTTCAAGATCTCCTAAAAAAAAATGATGTTCTCCTGACCAGTGGCGGTGCATGGAAAAGCGACCGGGATCTCACCACCAAGATACTGGATGAAATGGGTTGGGAGATGTTTTTTCACCGCGTTCGGATTGGCCCTGGAAAGGCTGTTGCGCTGGGAGTTCTGAATGGGAAACCCATTTTCTGCCTGCCCGGCGGGCCTCCGTCCAATGAGATGGCATTTCTTCAGATTGCGCTTCCCGGACTTCTTCAGATGGCTGGAAAGTCACCAGTTCCGTTTTCATTGAGAAAAGTACGGCTTGCGGAGGAAGTCAGCGGGGATGTCACATGGACGCAGTTCTTTCAGGCAACCCTTGAAAAAAGGGAAGGGGAGTGGTGGGCCATCCCGCACCGTATGAAAAGCCGGATTCAGTCACAGGCCCGAGCACAGGCACTGATCAGAATTCCGGAAGGTGTGGAAAGTGTGGCCCCCGGAAATATTATTGAGGTTCAGATACTTTTTTAAAGGTACTAACATAACATGAATACTGAAAATGGAAAATCAGCCAACCAGGAAACCGGCTTGGTACAGGTTTACACAAGCCCTTCAAAAAAAACCAATTATGCGCCCTTTGGCCTGGCCCTTCGAGCATCCGGCCAGGGGTTTCGTACGCTTATTACATGTTTTGTTCCCCATGATCTCATGGATGGAGAAAAACAAGCCTGTATATTACTTGCGCCCAATCTGGTGATAGACGCTTCAGCCCTGGATGGGTTTGATATCAAGGGGGGATTGGCGGCGGGAAAGGCAATGGATTCTTTTCGAAAAGCCAGGGATGCCGCCATTTCCGGCGCCTTTGATGTGGTGGTCCTGGAAGGTGTTCTGACGATGGTTACAACCGGCCTGATTCCGGCACAGGAAATCCTTGGGTTGCTTGGGGAAAAGGCGGCCCATGTGGAGTTGGTTCTCACCGGGGCTGAAGCTGCGAACGAGATTATTGAAAAAGCAGATTTGGTGACGGAAATGACGGTGCGCACCTTGTTCCACGACAAAAACCAGGCGCCCATCGAAGTGGTAACCGGAAAAGGAAAAGGTAAAACGACCTATTGCCTGGGAAAAGCCCTGCTCATGAGCAGTATGGGTGTGCCCTCTTTTATTCTTCAAGTCGTCAAGTCACCCAAACCCTATGGGGAGGTCATGGCCATTGAAAAATTGCCCGGGCTTGAGATTGAGACCATGGGAAAGGGGTTTGTGGACAAGAAAAATCCCGACGCGGACCCCAGCCATTGGAAAGCTGCCAGGGAGGCGTGGGAGCGGGGGAAAGAGATTATAATGTCCTCCCGCTACGAACTGGTGGTGTTGGATGAAATCAACATCGCCGTCAATTACGGTTTTATCCATCCTGATGAGGTACAAAACTTGCTCGCAAATAAGCCGAAAGGGGTACACCTCATGCTGAGCGGGCGTTACGCAAAGACAGATGTGATGGAACGTGCAACGGCTGTCTCTTATACACATCTGACGCTGCCGACGATGTGTATAAGAGACAGGTCATCGGTGGTGGTGGCGCCGGTTTGAGAGCAGCCATTGAAGCAAGACATGCAGGCGCGGACGTGCTGCTGGTTTCGAAAGCAAAGGTGGGATACGCCAATAACACCTATATTGCCAAGGCGATTATAGCTGCTTCCGGATGGGGTGATCCTCGTGACGGGGGGCGGGTTCACCTGGAGGATACGGTCAAAGGCGGACGCTTTCTCAATGATCCGGAACTGGTGTCGGCTATGGTGGAGGAGGCTAAAAGTGAGATATCCTTCCTGGAAAAGTGTGGGGTGGCCTTTCGGAAAAAAGAGGGGCGTTTTAAAACCGATTATATCGCCGGACACAGCTTTCCCAGACACGTTAGCGGACAACATCGAACCGGAAGTGATCTGACCCTGCCATTGAAGCAACATGCGGAAAAGATTGGTGTCCGGTTTGCCGACAGGGTCTTTATCACTCGCCTTTTTTCCTCCGGCGATCGCGTTGCTGCTGCTTCAGGGGTGTCTCATGATGGGCGATTCCTTGTTTTTACGGCCGGGAGTGTTATTTTGGCCACCGGCGGATTCGGGCAGATGTATCAGCACACAAACAATGCCGCCGGGATTACCGGTGATGGCCATGCCCTGGCGCTTCATTTGGGTCTTCCACTGAAAGATATGGAGTTTGTCCAATTTTATCCCACGGCTACGGGTAAACTGGGGAATAGGCTCATCCTTTATGAAGCCCTTGTGCTGGGTGAAGGCGCATCCCTTAAGAACAGTAAGGGAGAGGATATTATCCTAAAGCACGGACTCAAAGATCCCATGCGACTGACACGGGACCGACTGGCCCAGGCCATCATGCGTGAACTCCTGGGGGGCAATGACGTGGATGGTGGGGTTATAATGGATCTCAGTTCTATATCTAAAGAAAGATTGGCGCCATTGACCTCCCTGCTGCCGTCCGCATGGCATGCGGATCAGAAAACTTTGATTGTTTCTCCCACGACCCATTTTTGTATGGGCGGTATCATGATTAACAAAAATGCGGAAACACCCCTTACGGGTCTCTTTGCGGCGGGAGAGACGACCGCGGGGGTCCATGGCGCAAACCGCCTGGGGGGTAACGCCCTGTGCGAGGTTTTTACCTTTGGGGGGATTGCGGGGAAAAAGGCTGCCGCCAGGGCCGAAGAGATGGGATGTGTGAATGCACCCGTCGAAATGATCGAACATGAAAAAGTCCGTTTGGAATTCCGTTTCGGGGGAAATGGAGCGGACCTAAAGGTTTTGAGTCGATCCCTGAAAAAGGTCATGTGGCTTAAGGCCGGTATCCTGCGTGATCCGGAGGGTCTCAGCGAGGCCCTTGAAACAATTTCGGATATCCGGTCCGGGGCTGTAGAAGCATCAATCGGGAAAATATCTGATCTTGTCAGATGCCTTGAGCTTGAAAACATGCTGCTGCTCTCGGAAGTGGTATGCCGAGCGGCCTTATTGCGGACCGAGAGTCGGGGGTCGCACTATCGTACCGATTGCCCGGAGGAGGATAATGCTCACTGGCTCAAGAATATTGTGGCCAAAAAGGACGAGACCGGGATCCGCCTTGAGACGGTCCCCAATTTAAAGTCAATATCTTTGGTGAGATAACCTCTTTTCAATTTAAAAATAGCCCATCTCTTTCAGTTTTTTGTCCCAGAAAGCCTTGTCCTTCTCTCGCCAATTGGGCCCTGTGAAGCGGGAATCGTAGTAGCTGCCAAGCCTTTCAAACCATTTAACCCAGACGTTTTTCTTCTTCTCCCTCGCTTCGATGATATCCGCAACAAATAGATCTATGCGTTCGATTTCGTCCTTGGGTGCGTAGTAAGACGCCCCTTCCTCGGCGGATTGCTTCAGGCTTTCCTCTGAAAGGGCATGGGCCGTGAGCATCAGGGCCGGAATGTCCCGATGGTGCGCGATTTTCAGAAGATTAAAGCCATCGACCCCCATGATATCCAGAATCGCCACGTCATAATCGTTTTCTTCCATCAGCCGTTTTCCTTCATCGAAGGACCGGGCTGTATCGATTCGACAGATGTCCAGGAGTTCCACAAGACTATCGAGCACATCCTGCTCGTCGTCCACAATGAGGATGCGTTTTCTCTCGATCGTTTTTTTTATATCCATTTTTCTTTTTCTCCTTTCCGCCCCAAACTTGTAAATGTTGATCAACTTTTGAAGCATATGGAAAAATATGGAATCAAAAGTACCCACCGGCTGAACCGTACAATTTCGGTTCATATTAGTCAAGAATTGCCTACATGGAATTGTTAAGGAGATTAGGCTTGACAATAATCGTAAACTCTCCCTACCATATCAAACCTTATTGAGAGGAGCGTCTAAATATGAATCAGGGAAAAGATGACCTTGTAATGCTGAAAACAATCGATCCTCAGCCCGTTCAATCCCCCGAAACGAGTTGCTGACCCAAGGGCGGAAAGGCTCAGTTGAGCCCGCCGGGTATGGATCAACCATTTGTTGAAGGATCTGTTGAGAGCAAGGTGGGGCGCGTCCCCCGGGTCTCTTCCGCGTTAACGTGGGAGGATCGCTTCGGAAGTATCAAAGCCCGGTGGGGGGTGGGTCGGATGCACTTCACCGTTGATCCCGGATTATATGCCCTCGGGAATCCCGACGACAAGACCCGGGTGTTTGTGACCGCCAACTATAAGATGAGTTTTGACCGGTTACGGGAGGCGCTTAGGGGGCGGGATGCGTGGATACTGGTACTGGATACCAACGGCATCAATGTCTGGTGTGCCGCGGGAAAGAGAACATTCGGTACGGAGGAACTGGTTCGACGTATCGCGTCCGTTGATTTGGCTCAGATCGTGATCCACCGGGAATTGATTCTACCGCAGTTGTCAGGGCCGGGGATTGCGGCACACCAGGTAAAAAAGCGCTCCGGTTTTAAGGTCATTTATGGTCCCATCGAGTCAATCGACCTGCCGCTCTTTTTGGATTCAGGATGTAAGGCGACACCAAAGATGCGGAAGAAAACTTTTTGCGCAAGGGAGAGGACGGTCCTTGTTCCGGTTGAACTGGTGGGCACTCTCAAATGGAGCCTTCTCATATTGCCATGCCTTTTCTTTTTGGGAGGTTTGGGCGGAGATAGTGGATTCTGGGGTGGAACCATGCGTTACGGTCTGTTTGCAGGGGTTGCTTTTCTTTGCGCCATCGCATCGGGTGCGGTTCTGACACCCATTTTGCTGCCCTGGCTGCCGGGGCGGGCTTTCTCCTTCAAAGGGTTGGTTATGGGGATCATAACGGCCATATGGGTTGCGGTTTTTTGGCCGGGTGATTTCAATGAATGGGCGGGCCGGGCGGAAATTTTCGCATGGTTTTTTCTGATTTCTGCCATCTCATCTTTTCTCGCCATGAATTTTACCGGTGCCTCCACATATACCTCTCTTTCGGGTGTCAGAAAAGAGATGGCGTGGGCGGTGCCTCTGGAAATTGTCGGTGGCGGCATCGGTCTGCTTTTATGGGTGCTCTCACTCATTGCTGCTTAAGTCCCGAAACTTTAAGGAGTCCGTGAAATGGAAAAATTCGTATATCTAAAGGGTGTGGTCACGTTAGCGCTGGATCAGGAGAAATGCGTGGGTTGCGGGATGTGTCTCATGGTCTGTCCCCAGGCGGTTCTCAGTATGCAAAACGGGCACGCCCGGATTGAAAACCGGGACCAGTGCATGGAGTGCGGGGCCTGTTCCCAAAACTGTCCCACGGAGGCCGTTACGGTTCAGGTGGGCGTGGGGTGTGCGGCAGCTGTAATTAATTCGGCCTTGGGACGCGACGGGTCATCTTGTTGCTGCGTCATTGAAACCGATGATGGTGCGGGGCGTGGAAATGGGGGTTCGGGATGTTGTTAAGTATTGGATTCAAGGTGAGGGATTGCCAGCAATTCAATGAGCTCCTTTCGGGTGAAGCTTTTCATGACAGCCGGATCGCTTTCCTCAATGACGCTGTCCATCAGGTTTCGTTTTTTCAAAATAAGGGCGTCGATTTTTTCCTCCAGGGTCCCTTCCGTTACTAGCTTGAAGACCTGCACACCCCTTTTCTGGCCGATCCGGTGGACGCGATCCGTGGCCTGATCCTCTTTTGCAGCATTCCACCAGCGATCGTAATGGATGACCACCGAAGCCGCCACCAGGTCGATGCCCACCCCTCCGGCCTTGAGGCTGCCCACGAATACGCGGCACGCCGGATCCCGGTTGAACCGTTCAATGACCTTTTCCCGGTTTACGGTTTTCCCGGTCAGGGACACGAAATCAATTTCCTTTTCGGTGAGGTATTTTCCCATGATGCTGATCATGCCCAGGAACTGGCTGTAAATCACCACCTTCTGACCGCTTTGGAGACTTTCTTCAAGGAGTTCCCGGAATAAATCCCATTTTCCGGATTGAAGTGTTTGGTAATCGTCTATTTTGCCTTGCACCAGGCTGGGATGGTTGCAGATCTGTTTCAGCAGGTTGAGGAGGGCAAAGATGTGAATATAGGGTATGGTTTTTTCTTCCTGCCTCAGGTTTAGAAGGAGTTCATTCCCTTTGTCGGAAACCGCGTCACGGTACAGTTTCACCTGATCTTCCGAAAGGGTGCAGGTCCGCATATCTTCGATTTTGGGAGGCAGATCATTCAATACGCTTTCTTTTTTGCGACGTAGGGTAAAGGGTGAAATAAGGCTGGAAAGCTGTACCCTCCTTTCTTCATCCTTTTGGTTTTCAATGGGTTTCACATAGCGGTTTTCAAAATCCGTATCCTTTCCCAGATATCCGGGCAGCGCCAGGTCCATGAGGGCTTTCAACTCGCCCAGACGGTTTTCGATGGGCGTACCGGTAAGTCCCAGTTTCATGCGGGCATGGATTCTCTTGGCGGACTGATAAAGTTGCGTCTGTGTGTTTTTCAGGTTCTGTATTTCATCAAACACCGCAACGGAAAAATTCAATGTTTCCAATGCTGCGATATCGCGCCTGAGGATGCCGTAGGATGTTAGAAGGAGGGGGTGGCCGCTCAGGGCTCCGTCCAGGTCCCTTTCTTTTCCATGGTAGATGATGGGGTCGAGCGCCGGGGCATATCGACGGACGATGTTGTTCCAATGGCTTAAAACCGTTGTGGGGCACACCACTAAAAAAGGTTCGGTGCTGGTTTCCTGTTCCATCAACCCCATCATGAAGGCCATAACCTCGTGTGTTTTCCCGAGGCCCATGTCGTCACAAAGCAGACCGCCAAAACCGTTTTCATATAAAAAATGAATCCATTCCACCCCCAGTTCCTGATAGTGGCGCAGGATGGAACTGAGCCCCGCCGGATTATGAAAGGGTGTCGCCGGCTTGAGGTCGAGCATTTTTTTGAGCAAACCGGCCGATTGGTCCCGGCCTTCAATCTCCAAAGGTTCACGGTTCTGAGTTTGCAGGCGGAAAAGATCCAGGCGGGAGATTCGGATACTGTCGCCGGGGCCCGAATGATTTTCAGTTCGGATATTTTCCGCAATGTCTTCCAATCCCTGAAACGCTTCCGAAGCACAATCGATCCAGCCCTCTTCAGTACCGATATACCGTTGCCCGGCTCTTCGGGTTTTCAGTATTTCAGCAAGGGAAATCTTTTGGTTGCCGAAACCGTATTCCACTGACAACCAGTACCAGTTCCGGTCCAGGGCTTCGGGCCTGACTTCCATTCGGTCAAAGTTCTTCAGTATTTTAAGCCCTTTGACTGTGTCATCCACCATGAAGGGACCACTCTTTAGATCGTCTTCATATTCTTCCAGAAAAACGGGCACCTGGGATTTTTTGAGGACCATTTTGACCGGTGCCTTGAATTTTCTCGACGTTCCTGACATTTCCAACTGTGCAATGATCCCCATTTCCTTGATGTAGATCAGGGATCCATAGGTGAATTTTTCAAGTTCTTTGTTCTCGAAAAAATTTTCTTCCCCATTTTCCTGGATCAGTTGGATCTGGGGCCTGATTTCCAGGTCCAGTTCCGTATTTCGGGATATTTTGAAAATGGATTTCAATGGGATGGGATGAATGGTCAGGGCGTGCTGATTGGGCAGATGTTCATGTAAGGTTGAAAGCAGATTCCTGACTTTGTTTCTCGGGATGAACAGCCGGATCAGGGGCTCACCGTCAGGTGACAGACATAAAACCGTGAAAATGCCGGTTTTTTCGGAAATGGCAGGTGTAAAGGTGCAGTCTTTGTTTCGAGGGCTGCCCTCTCCAAATTCACGCTGGCAGTGATAGGCGCATTTGTACCAGAAACTCGCTTCAAGGACCTGTTTTCGGGTTTTAAACCCTTGGTTGTTCATGCTTTTTTCGTTGTCGGTCCGGGTTATGTCGGATAGACGTGACAGGGCCCAGGCACGGTTTGGTACGCCCCCATGGGGAATAGATGATGTGCAGCGTTCCACAAAACGCACCCGGTCGAGGCCGTCGGAAAGGTAGTGAAGCAGGGTTTGGCCATTTGAGCCCGTGACCTTGATGATATGTTCATCTCCGCTTGTTTGGGTTCTAAAGTGCACCATCTGTTGGGTTTCGCCGGTTGCTTCCCCCAGAATGGCGGCCAGATGATACCAGATGCTGGAGCGAAAACGATCTTCAAATAACGTCTGGTCGGATTTTTGGTGTAGGGCCTTGAAGGCCTTTGTGAGGTGCTTCAGGTGTGGGCAGGTCTTGCTTCCTGACAAGTTGCAGGTGCAGAAACGCTGGGTGAGCTCGAAATCATTTCCCGGAACGAAAAACGCAACCCCCGGCCGTTTGTCCAAAGGCTCCGGCATTAAAGCCATTCCTTGACGAAAGAATTCAAACTGATGAATCTGGGGCGCTCCGGGTTCTGGTGTTGCTTTGTCTTTCATCTTAAAGTTTCTCAGGCTGAAATGGGTTATTTTCAGTGGATGATCGTAATCCTGCCGTTGACTTTCGGTACAAGATTCCCTCCCAAATGCTTGATGTAGGCAATCAGCGCATCTCTTTGGAAAATGTATGAATCAAACTGGTCGCCGGCTTGAAGAAAAGTCTGATAGCCGTCTCCTCCCTTTGCCAGATACGAATTCGTTACAATTCCGTATGATTTTTCAGGGTCAATGGGCTTCCCGTTGATCAGAATATCCTTGCAGGTTTTCTTCTTTGGAACCAGTGTGAAACGGATCCCGCTGGAAACTTGTGGAAAGGCGCCTTCGCCCGGCTGAACAGTCCCGATGAAGTCAAAAAGGGTTTGAACCTGGGTGCCCGTCAAATTCAGAAAAACCACGGAACTGTCAAAGGGAAGGATGTTGTAGACGGATTCCTGGGTTAGTGACCCTTCGGAGAGACCGGCCCGGATGGCGCCGCTGTTGGTCAAGGCAAATTCCGGATTGAAACGTCTTAAATACCAGCGCATGGAATCGGCCGCCAGATCGCCCAGGGCCGTCTCCCGATATCTTCCTTTCTCATTTCCAAAGGGCTTTTGAGCATAACCGATTGTTTCAGAGAGGAATCGATCCACTTTATCCGCATAAGGTTGAAGCAATGCCAGAAGCGTTTGATCTTCCTTAATGGAATTCCCGATGAAACGAAAGGTCTTTTTTCCGTCCGGGTTTTTGATGGTCTGTTTGAGGTTAATGGGGATTAGTTCCATGTCGAAATTAATGATTCTTTTGTCCCCGATCCACAGATCCATTTTCCCCAGAACCAGACCCCATTGCCACGCTTGAACGATTAATGTCTGATGGGTGGAATCGGGATCATTGATCACCAGGGGAATTAAAAGTTTTGTATGCGTATGACCGTCGACGATCAGATCGATTCCCCTAACCTGGGTAGCCAACCGTTTGGATCCACGATTCATATCTTCATAAATTCCCAGATGGGTGAGGGCAATGACCACATCCGCGCGTTTTCTGAGGTAGGGCACCAGATTTTTTGCCACGTCAATTTCATCTTCAAAAATAAGATCTTTGATATAATCGGGGTTTCCCGTGACTTTTGTTTCTGTTGTGGTGAGTCCGAAAACAGCGACCTTGAAGCCGTTGAATTGTTTTATAATATAAGGGATCCCCAGGAGATCACCGTTGCGGGTCTTCACATTGGCGGAAAGGAAAGGAAACTTTGCCAGGTCCATCTGTTCCCTCAGGATATGGATGGGATTATCAAACTCATGGTTCCCCAGAACCATAGCATCATACCCCATGTAATTACGCCCGAGGATGTCCGGCTTTGCTTTGAAAAAATTGGATACTGCCTGCCCGGTGTTGACGTCTCCCGCATCCAGAAGCAGCACGTTTTTATTTTCACTTCTAATTTCATTTACGAGTGTTGCCCGGGCGGGAAGGCCCCCCACGTTCGGCACGGAGTGATTTGAAAACTTGACGGGGTGTCCGTGAACATCGTTGGTATATAGAACAGTGAGGTGATGAAGATCTGAGGTTTTTGACGATTCATGTTTTTGAGGAGCGCCGTACCCATATGAAAAAGTGAAAAGTACCGCCAGTAGAAACCCAATGGAAATTGCGATTTTTCGGCTTCTCATGGGGGTGGGTATCATTTTTTTCCGAGGCCTTTGTTAGGGTTGCAATGGGATATTGTCAATGCTATAATCAGTCCGTCCGTTGGTAGATCAATTTTTTATTAATGTATATCTTTTTTAAAAGGGTGATCAATGAAAAAATTATGGTGGGTGTTGGTGCCGTTATGTGCGTTGTTTTTTTGCGATCCTGGATGGGCCGAACTTTCCTCCAAGGAAAAGAGCTCATTAAAGAGTGCATACAAGACCATCCTGGGTAAACGAAAGGGGCCCTTTACCATCAATACATGCACCTGCACCAATGGTAAACTGGCGCCGGTGGCGGACAAAAACATGCGCGTCCGTGCCAATCCGTGTCGGGAACTGGAAAAATCGGGGCAGCTTTTCTGCTCGGCTTACCGAAACAAGTTCGCTGAAACACTTGCCCAAAACGGCGTCTATGTGGGGAATATTTTTTCAAACGAGGTATTTTTATGGGATGAAAACCCAGACCATCATCGCCTGGCGAAAGGTTTCATTCTTGAAAAATACTATATGGAAACCCACCCGGAAAGCAAACTCACCATGTCCCGTGCCTATGGGGGCATCTCCGGTACCGAGTTTGAGGTCAAGTATGCACCCATATTTTTTGCCAAATATTATGCCCTTGCCGACTGGAAAGATTTTCATGATTACCTGCTGCAATATGAATTGCAGAGACGTTTCTTTTGCAAATGTGACTTGAGCCAGGTCTCCGACATCAGAAACCTCTCCCTGATCATTTACCGCAGTTACAAGCCCTTTAAACCGGTAAAAGATCTGGTACACAACCGCCTGTCTCCCGGCCTGGTGCCACTCATTGAAGATTTTCAGAAAAAGCATCCCCAGGATCGTAAAAACGCCGAAAAATACGTGCGTTTGATTCAAATGATCAGAAGCCTGACCTATGTGGATCAAAGTCAGTTGAAGGAGTATCTGCAGGATATTTCAGAACCCGGCATTCGCGATCAGATCAAAAATATATTGAATATTCCCAAAAATGCCCCTTTAAGGCTGCTTCACAATCTTGCGAATTTGGTGGTGGCATCCCGTGAAACGGTGGCGGCCAAGAAAATTAAGCCTGAAGAGGCTGTAAATCTGATCAACCTGAATGTATCCGCAAACCTGCTCATCCTTATGACGGCCACCCGGCTCATGGAACTCGATCGGGACTGGCCGGTACGGGAACTCATTGACATTTTAAAAGATACCCTGGCCGGCAGTTACGGGGCAGGCCTCATGAGCCATCGGGAATATGAAACCGGTATCCTGTCTTTGAACAAACTGCTCAACGAAAAGGATTTGACTTTGGGAACCGCAAATCGCTCCCTCAATCGGGCCGGTCTGGCCGTTGAATGGGCTCAGGCATCGATCAGGACGGCATTTTCAGAGGTGTGGGAGCCCTGGGTATATCTTTTTCCGGAAGTCCAGCGGATCAATGACGATATCATCCGCTCGTCGCCGCTCATGGCCTATGCCAACATTATCACATCCCTGCGCGGACATCTGTTGAGCAAGCTGGATCTGAAACATCACATCCTGGGGAAGACCTATGTGGAAGGGGTCAGGGCGCTGAATCCTGGATTGGCTCTGGGACCGTTGGCTTTTTTCCATGATAAACAGCGTTATACCCGTGATAATATCCTGGCGCTCGAGACCACCAACGCCGAACTGGAACCCGTGTCAGGGATCATCACAAAGGATGAAGGGAACGTGGTCTCTCACGTGCAGTTGTTGGCCCGGGCCCTTGGGGTCCCCAATGCGGTTTTCCTGGATGCGCTTTACAGACACCTGCCGCCTGTTAAGGGCAAACCCGTCTTTTATGCCGTTACACCGGTTGGCCGTGTTATCCTTAAAGAAGCCTCTAAAATGGATCAGGTGGACAAACTGATCCTTTCGGAATATGAAAAAAATATCAAACGGACCAGTGACGCGGAGATTAAAGGCCAATCGAGCAAATTGGCCATAGACGCGGAACGACTGAATCTCAAGGAAACCAGGGTTTTGGGCCTGGACGATTTGAGACGGAAGGATTCAGGGAGCGTATGCGGGCCCAAAGCGGCTTTCCTGGGAGAATTAAAATACCATTTCCCACAGAATGTGGCGCGAGGGGCGGTCATTCCTTTCGGCATTTATAATGCACATTTCCAGAAAGCCACCGTGGTATTGCCAAAAGATCTCAAGAATAAGGGTATTGCCAAAGAAGGGGAGTCTCTGAATGCCTTTGTAAGAAGTACCTACGATACCTTTTTCAATCAGTTGTTGAAAGATCCCAAGATGTCATCCACAGCGCTGGCACAATGGATTCGACCCCGATTGGAGGTCATCCGCTATTCCATCGGAAAAATTGATCTGGACCCGTCCTTTGTAAAAGCCCTTCGCGAAGAAATTGCGGCTCAGGGGATTTTTGTGGATCCCGGAAAGGAACGTTTGCGCGGCGTTTTTGTACGTTCCGATACCAATGTGGAGGACATGCCCAATTTTAACGGAGCGGGGCTCAACTTGACCATTTTTAACCTTATGACCTTTCAAGACGTACTGAAAGGCGTCAAGGAAGTCTGGGCTTCGCCTTTTACCTATCGGTCATTTTCATGGCGGCAGACGGTTATCAGTGATCCGAATCTGGTGTTTCCGTCCATCGTTGTGCTGGAATCGGTGCCATCCGATAAATCCGGTGTATTGATTACGGCGGATGTGGACACCGGGGATACAACCAAGATGACCATTGCCACGGCGGAAGGGGTGGGCGGTACGGTAGATGGGTCTCCTGCCGAGACACTGCTGTACAGCCCTGACGAGACTATTTTATTAAACCAGTTTAAATCACCCACCCGTCGGATGCTGATTCTGGAAGGGAAGGGGGGCAGTCAGATGGTTCCTGCCACCGGTAATGAACGGGTATTGACGGAACAGGAACTGAGTGCTCTGGTGGCGGCCGCCGAGAAGATCAAGAAAGAATTTACCCCTGAAAAGGGTTCGGGCGGCGATCTGTTGCCCTGGGATATTGAATATGGCTTTAAGGGCGGCAAGCTCTATCTCTTTCAAACCCGACCCTTTGTGGGGAACAGCGATCTAAGAAACCTGCCGGCCCTTGCAGCACTGGACAAGGGGGTTAAAGAGAAAGAAGGTCAACCTTTTTCTCTCGATGCAAAAGTCAAGTGGCAACCGTGATTTATTTCGAGACCGGTTTTTCTGCACCCTGACAACTGTACCCTGTGAACGATTATCTTTGTCCTGACCATCCCGCCATTTTACCCCATGGCGGGATGGTCGTTTTTGAGGAATGAAAATGGCTCCCATAAAACGATTGTATAAAGATTTTTTCGCAGCAGCCGGAGAAAACCAAGGCCTTTTCCTCCCGCTTTTCGGCTGCTTTTTTCTGGTATTGTTCAGTTACAGTTTTATCCGGCCGGTCTGCGAGTCCCTCTTCCTGTCATCATGGGGGGCTTCCAAAATGCCTCATGTCTGGATCATATCGGCTCTGGCCACGGCTGCAGTGGTCTGGGTTTATAATAAATTCGTGGTTTCCACCAGGCCTTCCAGGCTTTTTGCGGTGAGCAATTTTTTGGCAGTGGCTTTTTTTCTCCTGTTTTATCTCTATTTTTCTGCCAAAAACAGGGGTTTTTCCCTGATGGCTTTCATTGTAAAAGACATCTATGTGGTTATTCTTATTGAGCAATTGTGGACTTTTTGCGATACCACATTCTCGGAAAAGCGGGCCAAGATCCTCTATGGATTTCTGGCCGGCGGGTGTTCCATTGGCGGTATTGTGGCCAGCGTTATGACCTCCGAACTGGCTTCTGTGATGGGCTCTAAAAACCTCATATTTGTGGGCTGCGGGGCGTTGCTGCTGGGGGTATGGTTATTTGGTTATGCCAATCGGAAGGGTGGCGCCGTACTGGCCCTGGCCCGGAAAAAAGGGACCGACAATGCTCAGGAAAGTGAGAAAAAAGGAAGCATCTGGGGCGGCTTTGATGTGGTGTTGAAATCAAAATATTTGATTCTAATTTGCGTCATGCTTATGTTAAGCCAGTTTGTGACGGCGCTGATCGGGCTGCAGTTCAACCAGATACTGGAAGTCCAGGTCACTGAGATGGATCTCAGGACCGCTTACCTAGCCAGGTTTTATGGCGCAACCAATGTGATTTCACTGGTTCTCCAGTTTGGGATCAGTGCGCCCATGCTTCATTTCCTGGGGGTTTTGCTCTCTCTGGTATTGGTACCGGCCATCATGGGCGCCGGATCTCTTGCATTTTTCTTTGCGCCGACAATGGGTGTACTGTTCGGAACACGCCTGGCCAATAAAAGCTTGAGCTATTCCATCTTCCGTTCGGCAAAGGAGATCCTTTATATCCCATTGAGTTATATTGAAAAATACAAGGGAAAGGCGGTTATTGACATGTTCATATACCGCTTTGCCAAAGGCGGCATCGGTGCCGTTATTATCGGCATGCAGGCGGTTATGACTGTCACTGCCCTCAGGATCAATTACATGGTGATCGGGTTGATTATCGTTTGGATCCTGATTGTTCCCTTACTGATCAAAGAATACAAAAAGCGTGAGAGCGCCAGTACGGGCGAATAATTATTCGCCCCTTCAAAAAAGGATAACGTCTTAAATGAAAAAGAAGTCAATGAACATTTGTCGGTTTTATCATCTCAAATTAAACCTTATGATTTTGGCCTTTGTTTTTTCAATGCTTTCCATTGTTCAGGCCGCCGGACCCACGAAGAATCAAATTCATGATCTTAATGATACGGAAAATCAGCCACAAGGGGTATTTTATTATCGGATTGAGCCCTCCTTTTATACGGGATTTGCGCCCCGATGCCAGGATCCCAAAGGGATCCATATCCATCTGGGACGCGGCAATCAGGTTCGCGTTACCCTGGTCCTGTCAAACCAGGTCATTGATTCGTACCTCCCGGATCTGGCTTTGAGATATGGCGTCTACAACGAGTTGATCCAGAAATCCAATATCAAGCTCACTCAAAACATGGGCTTTGAAAAATTCGACCGGATCATTAGAGATGAAAACATTGTGAAGTTGGCTCATGAAAAAAACAGCATGGGTCAACAGGCGTATCGGAAAATCAGCCTTGAAATCCTTGAAAAACTGAACCCCGGAAGGGTTTTCCATATCAACATCGACTTTGATCGTCAAATGCGCCGGTGGTCAACCCAACTGGCATCATTTCTCAACAAGAAGCCCACGATCCAGGAGAGCCTGGCTCTCATAAACGACATGCTCCCCACGAGGATATGGGTCAGCGAGTTGCCGTGGCAATTGAAAGAGAAACTGGACAATGCCATAAACCTTTACGCTGTTTACGAAGAAGACCTGAAAAGTCCGGTGGCCTGGAAGTCTTTTTACCACGCTGCCGTTGCGCTTTTTGAGCTTGCCACCCAGGGGATCTATGACCTTAACGGGAAGATCCTTGATTTCTATGAATTCACGGCTGTGTATCCCGTTGGAACACTAAATCAATTCGCCAAATACGATGGCCAAAATATTCCCCTTTACCCCTGTCCCGGAAAGCGCAACCTGATTGAACATCAGCGTACCAAGGTGGTGGATCATATTCCGGACAAACAATGCTATGGATATCTCCCTTGGCTTCCCTATATGCACGTGGGGAAAACGCTGCACAATTCGTTTCATACTCTGTGGTTCCAGAACGATACGAAGCAAAACACGTTCATTCCGAAAGAATGGAAACAGAATACCAAAAACAGTCGGACCGGGAAACCTTACCCCCGCTTATGGTTGCTCAGCCGAGGGCCCATGTCCCATGGGTGTACCCATGTGAACGCCGGGCATATTTCAGAGTTGCGACAAATGCTTCCATCGGACGAGAAATTGCTGCCCCAGGTGGTGACTTACCGAAATAAATCCAATCATTTTGATGTATTCGATATTGATGGTGACGGACGGCTCGAAGTGATGGGCGTTAAATATTTTCATGCCTATTCCCTTAAAAATAAAAAACCTTATAAAAGGAGGGCGGCGGCTGACCGAAAGTCTTTTTATAAGTGGCTTTATGTGGACGGTTACCACTATGATGCCGATGGAGGGCTTGTTTTTGATCAGGCGCCCACATCCAGGTTTGTTCAGAAGAACGCTTACAAGGGTGAAACCTTTGAAAATATCCCCCTTTATGAGGCAGACTATACGCCTGAGACTATTCAGTTCTACAACCGTATGCCCATCCCTTTTGTGAGGGAGTTGCGCCGGATCAGCAGCACATACGATCATAACCGAAAGGTCTTGAAACTGGATAAAAAATAAAATCTGCTGTTAGCTCTTAGCAATTAGTTCAACGATTATGGTGGCGCTAGCAGCCAACGGCTAACCGCTAATTGCTTATTTTAAAACCGAATCGACCGCCATGTGGAAACGAACGGATGCCAATCGCAATCATGTTCAGTTGATTATCGGGTTATGCCTGTTTGTATTTTTTAACATTTCATGCTTCACCGTCATCACGTCCTATACCAAAAGTAACTTTCTGACGGCCATTCAACTTACCCCGGGCTTTCAGGAGGGGTTTAACCAGCGGCCCTATTTCTTTCTGTACGGGTTTGCGGGTGTGGGCTTTATTCTTTTCTATTTTCTCTACCACGTACTGAACCGGAAGGTTTCATTTGAGTACCGCATCAAGCGGGACATCCTTTTCTTGATCGGATGTTCGCTGTCACTTTATCTGGTTCCACTGGTTTCCCCCGGTTTTCAACAGAAGTTTTTTCCCGCATCATTATACTTTGTTGTTTATGACATTCTGGATGATTTTATTATTGTCCAGACCTGGACGCTGATCAACTACTGCATTGATATTCGAGAGTCCAGGAAGATTCAGAACCTGTTTCTGCTTTCCGGGGGAATCGCTGCTTTCCTGTCGGGAAGATGTGTGGTCCCGCTCATCCCGGCCGACTACCCTCTGGGGTTTCTGATTTTAACCATGGTCATTTCAAGCATCAGCTACCTGATTGTGTGCTACATCTTTTCCATTCACCGATCCCACATCCTGGGCAGCGCCACAAGTGAACGGGTGGGGTTCGGGTCCCTGTTTGCATCCCAGAAAAAATACCGGATCATGAGATCCATTATATATCTCACCATCCTGATCGGGATTTTCAACCTCTTCTTCAAAGTGCTTTTTGATACTCAGGTTAACGCACGGTTTCCCGTAGCACCGGCAATGGAAACTGTCACTTTCGATGGTTCTGATGCACCTGATCCCAAAACAGAATTTATTGGTGATTACAAAGCTTTTATCAGTTTCTTTCAAGTATTGTTTCAGCTTGCTTTCATCTATTTTTTCACGCGGCTGTGGTTTAACGGTCGTATTCTTTTCGCCTATCCGCTGCTGCTGATTCCAAACCTTCTCTTTGTTCTGTGGGCGTACTTCATGCAGGGGTCCGGCTTTGAAAGTGCGCTGTTCTGGGGGACTGTTGTGGTATGCGGTGTCAATGAGCTGATCAGGCGAATCATTTTTGACGCCGCCTATCAGGTGCTGATGTTTTCGGTCCCTGAAAGGCTCTGTAACGCCCTCAGACTCTATTCCAAGCTGCTGATCAAACCTGTGGTGGTGATCGTTATCTGCCTCCTTTTTGTAGTGCTGCCGCCCCACGAGGGAGTGTTGCCCCTGTACTGTTTTTTGATCATGACATTTCTGGTGGTGATGACGGGTGTGGTGTCTCGAATCCCGGGACATTACGTATCGTCACTCAGAACATCGGTTCTGAGACGTCTGACCCTTTCCGGTGCTGAAAGTTCCCTGGTGAGAATGGAGGTTAACTATATTATTGATCAGTATGAAAATGTAGTTTCGGTAACCCGCGATCGATTCGGATACCTTTACACCCTGGATATCATTCGTAATAACTATTCACCCCGTCTGAACTTCATCCTATTGGAACTCCTGGATAACGAAGATCGGGACGTGAGACGCGAAGCCGTTTCCCTTATCGGGTCACGGGGTATCACGCCGTTGATTGCGCCGCTTGAAATCCTTTTTGACGCGGAGACAGATGAAACCCTGAAATTGGCCTCTCTTCAGGTGATCGCGCGGTTGGGTATTTCGAAAGAAAGTGTTATTTTGCGCTGGCTGGATTCAGATCTTCCCATCATTTACCGGCGGTATATCCTGGCCATTGCTTATGGCACCGGAAATGAGGCCTTAAAAGCGTCGGTGGTGCATGAGACGGTTTCACTCATCCATTCCACTGACATTGAACATGGGTTGGCCGGCATCTGGTTGACCGGACACTTGAGCCTTCATCACTTAAAAGATGATGTAAAGAAACATTTTGATATGGACCCTGCCAGGTCTTTTGACGTTATTTCAAGGGCATTGGCCAGGCTTGGGGATGCAGATCTGTTCAGGGAATACGTGGAGAAGGTGGGGTACGAACGAATCAAGAATTTTGAAAGGTTCAATGAGAACCTTGCCCTTTTGGGCAAAAAGTCTTTTCCCATTATATCCCGAATGATCGCGTCTATTATTGATTCCAAATCCCATTTTGAATTACGGAAAAGCCTGCGAAGCCTTAAATCGATTCCATCTTCAGAAACCATCGATTTTCTGATTGAGATGCTGAGCACTTTGAATGTCCCCCGAATCCGCGAGGAAGCGCTCAATGTCATCGGCAAGATCAAGAAAGATGAACCCGGTTTGGATTGCAGCGCCCTTCTGCAAGATTTGCCGAAGGAAATCAACTTGTGTACAAAATATTGCCGTTACTATTCCGTGGTGAAGTCATGGAACCGGGACAGTCTGCTGTTGATCGAACTGGCCCGGAATATAGAACACCGGGTGTGGTGTGTTTTCAAAATACTGGATATTTTCTATCCTGATCTGGCCATGTTCGATTCTTACTACCGAATTATCCATGCCACGTCAGGGAATATCGACCATGTAAAAGGCAAATCCATTGAATATCTGGACAGTTTGCTCAAAAGTCAAAAAGGTCATCGTGCAGCGTTTCTGCGATTGCTGGACACGGTTTCATTTGAAGATGGATTCCTCTTCAAGGTGAAATATTTACCCGGTCCTCACCTGACCATTGAGGATGTTTATGAACAGATTCTGCTGCAAAGCAATCATTGGCTGGAAGTCTCGGCCATTCTGGATGTGCCGCCGGATATGCAAAAGCGGTTCATGCCGGTTTTGGAGGAAATTGAGGATATGATACCGGTACTTGAAAAAATTCATTTTTTGAGAAAGGTTTCGCTTTTCAAGGGGTTTTCCATTACGGACATGATCATCATGGCCCAGATTGCCCAAGAGGTCAGCTTTGAAGCGGGCCATATCCTTTTTAAGGTGGGAGATCCGGGTGATGCCCTCTATCTCATTTTGGAAGGAAAGGTGGATATCGTCAATGAAAATGGCAAACTCCTGGTTTCCATCGGGCCTCCCGAATGCTTTGGTGAAGTGGCCGTTTTAGACAAGAAAGGCCGTTCCGCAACCGCCAAATGCGTGGAGGAATGTCGAATGCTGATGATTACCAGCAAGGATTTTCAGGAGATTCTTGAGGAGTATCCGGCCCTTTACAAGAACATTGTCTATCTTCTGACCAGTTGGCTGCGGGAAGACAAGACCCGGGCCAAGGAGGCCAGGAAAGATGACAAATGACGGAGGACGGAGGACGGAGAGCAGAGGACGGAGGGCAGTCGTCCGTCATCTGTCTTCCGTCGTCTGTTTTATAATGGTGGCATTACTTTTTGCGATGCCATCCTGTAAACACGATAGTCGGTATGAATATCAACAGATCAAACAGGCGTATGATAAGCCGAAGACAACGCCTGCGGCGCTTTCCCCGCCGGTACGGACTCCTCCACCCGAAACCCCCGAAAAGGTGATGAGGGCCGCCGGTTCCCTGACACTTAAAAACGTAATCCGAGTTTCCCTTCAAAATAACCCGGATATGGACATGGCAGTGGCCCGCATTCAACAGTCTGAAGCCATGCTGGATGAGGCCATCAGCGCATTTTGGCCGGTCATCGGCGTCTATGGGGAATATCTTCAGGGAAACGCCCCTTCGGCTTATCTGTTTAAAACTATTGATCAACGTAAACTCCCGCCAAACACCGACTTCAACAATCCGGGATGGTTTGAAAACTATGAGGTGGGGATCCAGGGGCGCCTGAATCTTTTCAACGGAGGCCGGGATTATCTAAGAAAACGCATGGCGGAAACGGGCCTGGCCATGAGCCGACTCGATCGGGAAACTGTTCAAAACGGCCTGGTGACCTCGGTCATCCATGCCTATTACAGCGTTTTGGCCGCTGAAAAATATGTGAACATCAGCCGTGATTCCGTGAAAACGGTCAAAAAAGAATTGAGTATGGTCAGTGTGCGGTATGAAGCCGGCGGGGCACTCAAATCAGATGTATTGTCCCTTAAGGTTGCACTGGCCCAATCCAGGGAAGGGCTGATTCGGGCCCGGAACAACCACAGCCTTTCCGTTTCATCCCTGGCCAACCTGCTGGGTCTTGACCCGGATACGCCCATTACGCTGGTCGGAGACCAGCAGGTCCCCATCAAAGTGCCGGATCTGTATGAAAAAGCATTGGTTATGGCCATGGCAAACCGCCCGGAATTACACAAATCCAGGCTGCAGGTGGTGCGTTCACGCATGGATCTGGATGTGGCCCGCTCCGAATACCTGCCTCGACTGGATGCGCAGATGAGAACCTATTTTGATGATCCGGGTTTTGATTTTGAATGGGACCGAAAAAACTGGACCGCGGGGGTGATCCTTAATTGGGATGTGTTTACCGGATTCAGGCGACAGTCCCATGTGGATCGTGCTCGGTCGGTGTTGAAAGAAATGCTGGCGGGAGACCGGAAGGCAACCCTGGCCGTGCAGCTGCAATTGAAAGGGGCTTATCTTAAATACGCGGAGGCCAAAGCCCGCTGGGATGTGAGCCAAGCCAGTGTGGCCCACAGTGAAGAGTCCCTGCGCCTGGTCCAGAAACAATACGAAGGGGGGTCCGTTACCATTACCCGGTATCTGGAAGCGGAACTGGCCAGAAACCGGTCGCGCCTGAGGGCTACCACAGCCTTTTATGACCGGGAAAAGACGGCGGCTGCCATTGGTCGCGCCATGGGTTTCTGGGGGAATTATGAGGACGGCGGGCAGAAGACGGAAGACGGACGATAGCGGACGGGTGACAGATGACGGAGGGCGGCGGTTGGACTGTGAAGGGGTAGGGAGAACGGATTGCCATACTGACGGTGGTGGGCCTCCTGGCCTTTACTCTGGGGGCCTGGCCCATCACCCTGGACCCCATTTTTTTCAAGGCTTGTGTGGGCGCTCATTTTCGGCCTTTTCGCTTCCACCCTTTTTACCCTGGTGATCGTACCGGTAGCCTTTTACGCATTGCAGAAAAAGAAGTATTGATTGCACGCATCATGAAAATAGGGTAATATTTCATGAAAAATGGTTATGGAGGTGCAATTATGGCGAATTTGCAGATTAAAAATATAGATGAAGCTTTCTATGGGCGGATAAAGTCCCTGGCGGATTCGGAAAACAGATCCATCAGTCAGCAGGTCCTTTTTTTATTGAAGGGATACCTTGCCGGAGGAAGAATGACGGGCGAGGTGAAACCGCCGGCGCAGGTGCTTTTGGATCTGGGTGGCTTCTGGCAGGATGATAGAGATTCTGAAGAAATCATTGATGACATCAAAAGGAATCGACTGAACTCCACAAAATTATCGAGCGGGTTTTAAGATGTATTTGTTGGATACGGACATTATCATTTACAGTTTGAAAGCCCACAAGATGGTGCGACGGAATCTGCAGCGTCACCTCCACGATCCCATCAAGATAAGTGCCGTCACTCTGATGGAATTGTATTATGGCGCCTATAAATCCAAACAGGTTGCCAATAATCTTGCAAAAATTAAAACAATTGAAAGCGCCCTGGAAATCATTCCCGTGAATCGGGAAATGGTTGAGATATTCGGCGTGTTGAAATCAGATCTCGAAAAGGTTGGAAAGCCGCTGGATGATTTTGATCTTATCCTGGCTTCAACCGCCATGTCCCATAACCTGACCCTCATTACCAATAATGAAAAGCATTTCGGGCGGATTCATGGCCTGAAAATGGAAAATTGGTCCAGGGCCTGATGGTTCATAAACGCCTGTTCCTGGAACTTTGAAAGAGGAGTTTGTCAGTCCCATAGGTTCCAACTCGATTCTTGCCAAAGATAATACCAGCGTTCTTTCCAATTGTCAACAATATAAGTTATTGATATAATTATTAAAAAAATAGTTGACAAAAAAAACATAATCATGCCATAACCCCCTTCGCAGTCCCTGTCGATTTCCCGGATGTGAATAGAGATGTTGTTTTAAGTTGGTCTATGGGTCTTTGACAGTTCCCCAGTCTGGCGTTTGACTGCTAATCCGACAAAGAGGTGCCGGGAAAGGATACCTGGAATGAAAACACAAACAAGAAGCGACATGCTGGCCAAGGATAAAATCGGACCATTGCTGATAAAATTGTCCCTGCCCGCCATTGTCGGCATGTTGGTCCATGCGGTTTACAATACGGTGGATACTATTTTTGTGGGACAATGGGTGGGTACCCTGGGCATCGGTGCCATAACGGTGATTTTGCCCATTGTCATGCTGATAATGGCCGTCACGCAAACCATCGGCATCGGCGGTGCCTCCATTATTTCACGACGTATGGGTGCAAAAAACATGGAGGCCATGGGCCTGACCTTGGGGAATATGGTGCTGCTGACGGTTCTATTGGGGGTTGTCGTCCAGATGGTCGGCTTTTTTGCGTTGACGCCTCTCTTGCGGATCTTCGGGACAACCGAAGCCCTGCTGCCTCTGGCCCGACAGTATGCTCAGATCATTTTGTTGTCAGGCCCCTTAATGACTTTTTCCATGGTCGTCAACGAGGCGGTCCGGGCCGAAGGCAATGCCAAGATGGCCATGCTGACCATGATAGCCGGTGCTGTTTTGAATATCATTTTGGATCCGATTTTCATTTACGTTCTGAAAATGGGGATCCGCGGCGCAGCAGTGGCCACTGTGATTTCCATGGCACTGTCCAGCTCTTTGCTACTGGTATATTTTATATCCGGGCGCAGTGAAATTCCTTTCGGCCTTCACTATATGCGGTTCAAAATGAAAATTATAAAGGAAATGCTGTCGGTGGGGTCTTCGGCCTTCGTGCGGGTGGGCGCCATGAGTTTTATGGTGGCGATTTTAAACCACACCCTCAGCCATTATGGCGGTGACATGGGTATCGCGACCTTTGGTGTGATCTTCCGCCTGCTCTCCTTTATATTCATGCCGATCATGGGACTTACCATGGGGTTGCAGCCCGTTGTGGGATTCAACTATGCGGCCCGTCAGTTTCCACGTGTGCGGCAGAGTATCAAGTTGACCTTCATGGCCTCCATAATTTTGGCCAGCACGGGCTTTTTCGTTGTCCTTTTCTTCCCCGGGCCCATCATGAGGATGTTTACGAATGATCCGGGATTGGTGGCATCCGGCAGCAATGCCCTGCGCCTGTGTGTGTTTCTTCTGCCGTTGGCGGGATGTCAGGTGGTGGGTGCCGCATTTTTCCAGGCCCTGGGCAGAGCGGTTCCGGCCCTGCTGCTTTCTCTTTCGCGCCAGGTGTTGGTCCTGATACCGCTGATTGTTTTTCTGCCGCGGTTTTACGGGTTGAACGGGATCTGGCTTTCCTTTCCGGTTGCCGACCTCACGACGTTTATCATCACCATGGCATTTGTTTTGACGGAATTAAAGAAAATGCCCAAAACCGTTCCGGCCCCTTTACCATGAGCTGAACCCTTATGACCGACAAACCTTACACGGTATTAATGGATTGTCGGGAAATGGTGTGTAAAAAGGGCTTTCAAGAAGTATAATGGCTTAAGGAAATTTGGAAACCCGGCCCAAGGTATGATGGTTCAATAGCCGTCCCTGAAATATTGAATGTGGAGTTTGTCAGTGCGAATGGCCATTTTCCTAAGCGTTTTTCTAACCCTCTACGGATCACTGCATCTTTATGCCTTCCGGAAGGCCAGGCGGGCCTTCGGATTTCACAAAAGGGTGGGGACTGCGTTGGGCCTTTTCATGGGGTTCATGCTGATTTCTCCCATCATGGTACGGGTGGTGGAACGGCAGGGATTGGAGTCTTCTGCCAGATTTCTGGCCTATGCAGGATACAACTGGATGGGCTTTATGTTTCTCTTTATTGCAACTGGGCTTATCCTGGATTGTTATGGGGTTGCGGTTTATCTCATGGGTCGCGCCACGGGCGGTTCAGGTAGGAAATGGCAATTGTCCCCCAGGGTCGCCTTTTTCATCGCTCTGGGGGCGTGTCTTGTGGGTGGCGTCTATGCCTTGGTGGAAGCGACCGCCATTCAAACGGAACATATTGTCATTAAAACGCCTAAAATTCCCAAAGGCTTGGGTCGACTCAGGATCGTTCAGATTTCGGACGTGCATCTGGGGCTGATCATAGGAAAACGGCAGCTTTCACGCATCCTGGATGTTGTGCGGGCTGCAAAACCGGATATCCTGGTTTCCACCGGGGATTTGCTGGACGGTCAGATCGACAGCATTGGGGATCTGGCAAAACAATTCCGGGAAATCAAGCCCTCTTACGGTAAATTTGCGGTCAACGGCAACCACGAATATTATGTGGGAATTGAAAGAGCCCGAAAATTCTGTAGAAAAGCAGGGTTCACCCTCCTGAGCCATGAGACATTTGACATTCCCGGTATTTTACTCGTGGCAGGTGTGGATGACATGATGTCAAACCGGTACGGCCTTGTGGGAAGACCTAACGAAAAGCAGCTGCTTTCGGAAGTGCCCACAGATCGGTTCGTGTTGGTTTTAAAGCACCGGCCCCTGCTGGATGAGACGTCCATGGGGCTCTTTGACCTGCAATTATCCGGACATACCCATCGGGGGCAGATTTTCCCTTTCACCCTGCTCATCAAAATGTTGTATCCCATCGATGCGGGACTTCTGAAACTGGCAACGGGCGGCTTTCTGTATGTGAATCCGGGTTCCGGCACATGGGGCCCGCCCATGCGGTTCCTGGCGCCCCCGGAAGTCACGGTGATCGATCTGGTGCATGGAGAGCGGAAAAACAGTTGACCTTGTATGGGACTCGGATTAAATGAAAGGGTACTTGGGTTTAAGGTATTGTATGTAAGGAGACGGCATCATGGAAATGATTAACGACACCATCGGCGGAATGCTGGAAAAAATCGCACGGCGTTACCCAGCGCGCGATGCATTGATCCACGCGGAAAAAGGGACTCGGTATACTTATCAACTGCTCTCATGGCAGGTGGACCGGGCCGCTTTGGGTCTGGCAGCCCTGGGGGTCAAACGGGGCGATCATGTGGCCATATGGTCGGCCAATATTCCGGAGTGGCTCATATCAATGCTGGCCATTGTTAAATTGGGTGCTGTTTTTGTTCCCGTTGATCCGGGAGCCGGTCCGGAAGACCTGAAATACATCCTGGATCAAGCCGAGTGTGTGGCGCTAATGGTTTCAGGAGAGTTGGCGGAAGGGACCGCCAAACTTGAAATTCCATCCCTTGTAAACATCATTGTGATCTCCCCCCCCGAATCAAAGGTGCGTGGAATTCCCTGGCCGGAACTGATCGACAGGGGGGAAGCCGTAAAACCTGAAAAGATTCGGCAAATGGCGGAAGCCGTTCTCCCCGATGATCCCGTGGCCATTATGTACACCTCGGGTACAACGGGGAAACCCAAAGGGGTGGTGGTGGACCACTTGGGATTGATCAACAAGTCCTTCTGCTCCACCGAGCGGCAGAAAATTACCGAAGCTGACCGCCTGTGCCTCTTTTTTCCCCTGTTTCACATGTTCGGCAATACGTGCATCGCCCTGTCAGGGCTGATTCGGGGGGCGGCCCTGGTCATGCCTTCTGAAGACTTTGATCCGGTCACTATCCTCGCGACCATTTTCAGCGAGGGGTGTACGGCTGTTTACGGGTCTCCCGCCATGTTTATCGGGCTTCTGGAGCATCAGGCATTCGACAAGACCCGGTGGCGTACGGTGCGTACAGGTATCGTGGGCGGGGCACCCTGTCCCATGGAACTGATGAAGCGCCTCGTGGAAGAGATCGGTGTAACTGATCTTACGGTGGCATACGGTATTACGGAAACCTCTTCGTGGATCACCATGACCCATCCCGATGATCCGCTCGCCCTGCGGGTGGGAACTATTGGGACGACACTTCCTTGCAATGAGGTGAAAATTGTGGACCCTGCGACCGGTGAAGCGTATGCGCCCCATACCCAGGGGGAACTCTGCACCAGAGGGTTTCTCATGAAGGAATATTACCGCATGCCGGGGGCCACGGCCGCTGCTGTGGATCGGGACGGATGGTTCCATTCCGGGGACCTGGGGGAAATGGATGAAAAGGGATATTTCAAAATTACCGGTCGATTGAAAGATGTGATTGTGAGGGATGAGACGGAAATTTATCCCGTTGAAGTGGAGGAATGTCTCTATCAACATCCGGATGTGTCCGAAGTGCAGGTTTTCGGCGTGCCCCATGGGGAAAAAGGTCAAGAGGTGGTCGCCTGGGTGAAGCTCAAAGAAAACGCCCAACTGGATGAGCAGGCCCTGGCGGATTTTTCCCATGCCCATGTGATGGAAGGGATGCAGCCGCGATATTTCAAAATCGTGAACGATTTTCCCATGACCCGTAGTGGCAAAGTTCAGAAATTTGTCTTAACCGAGATGGCCGCAAAAGAGTTGGGTAGCTAAGGATACCTTTTGAGGGTTTCATGATTCTGCTGGATCGATTGAGCCACAAAAACAAGATATTTTTTGCCTCCGTGGCCGTGATTTTGCTTGTGAGCGTCGGCATTGCCCTCGTGGCCCGATGGGTGCTGGTTTCAAGCCTCATTACGCGAATGGAACAGCGGGGGGTGGGTATTGCCGAAAGCGTTGCGGAGGAGAGCAGAACTTATGTCCTCACGGCGAACGGGGATGCGTTGAACAAGATTCTTTACGATGCTTCCCGCCTTGGGAACCGGGAGGCGCTTATTTCCTACATGTTTGTTCTGGATCTTGCGGGAAACGTTCTGGGCCATACTTTTTCAAAGGGTTTTCCCGAAGCGATGCTTCAGGCCGGACGGTCGGACCCCGGTCGGATTCATGGTGCCGAAGCGCTTTCTTTGGGCGATGCATTTGCTTATGATATCACCTATCCCGTGAAAGAGGGCGGGTCGGAAATCGGCGTTGTCCACGTGGGGTTGAGCAAAGGGCATATTGATGAGATTATCAGTCGGCTCCGCATCACATTCCTGGGGTTTATCTCCGTTATTATCATCATCTTTTTCGGAATTGCCCACTGGCTTTCGGGATATATCACCCGGCCCATGGGGGAACTGATTCGAAGGGCCGAGGAAATCAGTCGGGGCAATCTGGAGATGGAACCGGGCGACCGGGGTGGGTGTAGTGTGGATAAAGGACATCGGAGCGATGAAATCAAACAACTGGCCGATGCCTTTAATCACATGACCGCTTCCATTCGGGCCTCCAGGGAGCAGCTCAGGGAAAGCGAGCATAAATACCGTTATCTTTTTGACAGTGGCCCAAATCCGGTTTTTGTGGTCAGCCGCAACAAGTCGATAATCCTGGATGCCAATCCAGCGGCCGCGGAAGCCTACGGCTATGACAGGGCGGATTTGATCGGCCGACCGTTTGATGAATTGGGAACGTTTGAATATGGAAACTTGAAACATGAGCCCCCGGGTGAAAAAGCCATGGCCGACATGTGCGTGCTGAGTTCAAGGTCACGGCACTACAGAAAGGGAAATCGGCCCTTTTATGTGAACGTGAGGGCCTGTCCCGGTATGTACCAGGGGAGGGAAGTCATCATCCTGGCCACCAACGATGTAACTAAAACAATGGAAAAGGACGCACAATTGATCCAAGCCAGCAAAATGGAAAGCCTGGGGGAAATGTCCGCGGGCATTGCCCACGAACTCAATCAACCGCTCAACGCCATCAAAATGGGAAACGATTTTCTGATTTTAATGCTGGAAAAGGGGAGGGTCATACCCCCGGAGAAACTGGCTCAGGTGGTCAAAGAGGTGAGCGCTCAGGTCAACCGAGCATCTGAAATCATAACGCGGCTTCGGGATTTTGCCAGAAAAGCAGATTTCAACCGGGAGTCAGTTGCCGTCAATAGTCCCATTGAGGATGTTGTGAAGATTTTGGGTCAGCAGTTAAAGCTTCAGAATATTGATTTGAAATTCCTTCCGGGGGATGATATTCCACCGGTCGTTGCCAGCCGCAACCGGCTGGAACAGATTTTTTTCAACCTGTTGAGCAATGCCCGCGACGCCATTTTGCAAAACCGTGAGGGGTCTCCCCAAAATGCCCGAGGCCGAATCGGCATCCGCTCTTTTGCAGGAAATGGCCGGGTGGCCGTAGCGGTTTCGGATACGGGTGCCGGCATATCCAAGAATGCCCGAGACAAGATTTTTGAGCCCTTTTTTACCACTAAGGAAGTGGGGAAGGGGATGGGGCTTGGTTTGGCCATCGTTTATGAAATCGTGGTGGAACATGGGGGTGAGATCCTTGTGCACAGTGGACCGGGGATCGGTACTACATTCGTTGTATTGTTCCCGCACCTAGAACATAATTTGAAGGAGAACTCAATTTGACACGCAAGGTCTTGATTATTGATGATGAAAAACCGACACTGGCCATGTTTCAGCTGTTTCTGGAGGCCTATGGTTTTGAAGTCCTGACCGCTGAAAAGGGCGAGGAAGGTATTGAGGTATTCAAAGCGGAACACCCATCTATTGTGTTCACGGATATCAAAATGCCGGGGATAGATGGCTTTGAAGTGTTGAAACGGATTAAGGCCCTGTCACCCGAGTCGGTGGTCATTGTCATTACCGGTCACGGGGACAAAGATTTGGCAAAGAGGGCATTGGATCTGAAAGCAACGGATTTCATCTACAAACCGGTTCAGAAAGAAGCCCTTGATGCGGCCCTTCTAAGGGCTGAAAAGGCGCTGAAGAATGGGTACCAGGAATACGGGGCTGGTGTTTAAAGGGCAGGGCGCTTCATGGCAGGGATAATGGGTTTGCTCCATTCCGGGCATCGACTTCGATTTGTGATCAGGCATCCCTGGCTCATGCTCAGCCTCATCAGTCTCATCACCCTCCTTTTTGCCACGAAACTGCCGGCACTTCGCTTTCAGACCTCCATATACGATCTGGCCATCGAAGACCTCCCGGAAAGCGTCTACTATCGCCAGTTCAAAAAGATCTTCGGCAGCGAGGAAATGATTCTGGTGGCGGCAAAGGCCGACAACGTCTTTGCCCCGGAAACGTTTGAGCGCCTGGGGGCCATCGGAGATGCCATTAAAAAGATCCCGGGCGTGAGCCGCGTCTTGAGTCTGCCGAGCATCAAAAAAGATATGGATCTCACCGCCCGCTGGACCCCCGAGGCGTTCAAGGAAATCATCGCTCCCGTTGCGCTTTTTAACCGCAATTTTCTCTCCGAAGACCGGAAAACCACTGTCATGTCCGTCATCCTGGATGATGTACGCGACAAAACACCCGTTATCCAGGCCATCCAGCAGATTCTGGATGAGGAAAATGAGACCCTTTCCCTTTACCAGATCGGTATGCCTTTGGTATCCCGGGCGCTGGCCGAGTATACCCAGAGTGATTTTTTAAAATTGCCGCCCATCACGTTTGTGATCATGGCGTTGGTATTGCTCTGTCTTTTCAGAGATGTACGATCTGTACTCATTCCCACCGGATCGGTCCTCTTTGCCCTGGTCTGGACATTCGGTATGATGGCTTGGACCGGCACCCCCCTGTCGCTTCTGACCATGATTGTGCCCATTTTTCTCATCGCCGTGGGTACGGCCTACTGCATGTACATCCTCTCCGCTTACCGATCAGAGGCTGAAATTTCCGATTCATCAAAAGAAGCTGTTTATGCGTGCTTTATCCAGGTACGGTTTCCCACGGTTCTGGCTGTGATCACCACCATTATCGGCCTGGGCTCCCTCATGTTGAATCAGATTCTCAGCATTCAGGCATTCGCCGCGTTCTCCTGTGTGGGGCTTTTGAGCATGCTGGTGATGATGCTTGTTGCTGTTCCGGCTGCCCTGGCCGTT
>FLOH01001201.1_pt1 | contig 41871 bp, 40 predicted proteins | sample 756751 | NCBI WGS metagenome assembly FLOH01 (sample SAMEA4026879, study PRJEB14308) | marine metagenome | biome: coastal water; material: water | depth 74 m
AAGTCACCCTCGGGATAGGCGAACACGGCACGATTCCTCCCGGCAGGCGTCGCGTTCACGCCCGGAATCGCAAGGAGTCCCTCGATACCTCCGAGCACCGCGTACCCCTCCTCGGGTACAATGAGAACGTCGGGCGCCGCTGCCGCGAGTGCCTCCGGCGTCACGGGGACATTCCCGTCGACACCGGCATCTACGCCGGCATCGAGACCACCGGCGGCTTCGATCACCGGTGTCGTCGTCATACCTTCGCCGAAGAGCAGCATCACATCTGGACCTCTTGTGTAGACATAGGCGATCCTTCGAGTGGTGGCCGAGTCGCCTGATGCGACCGAAGCCGACGTGATCTCCTTCTGGAGCCGATCGTTCAACGCTCCGGCGGTCGTGGACGAGTCGAGGAGAACACCCAGCAAGGTGACCTTCTCGTAGAGACCGTCGAACGTCGTCGGCACATCGACGATGGCGACCGGCACTCCTGCGGCTCGGATCTGTTCAATGGCTGTTGCCGGCGCCGTCTGGGAATCCCCGATCACCAGCGTCGGGTTGTGTTTCAGCACTCCCTCTGCCGTCAGGAACCGGCCGATGCCCACTTTCGGGAGCATGACGGCTTCCTCTGGAGCCACGGTTGTGACGTCGGTTGCCACGACCGAAGACCCGAAGCCGAGTTCGAATACGAATTCTGTGAGATCGCCGGTGAGCGTCACGATACGAGACGTATCGGGAGCATCAATCGCCACTCCATCAGCCCCAACGAAGGTGTCGTCCTCCACGTTGGGACGCTCGGCCGGGGATTCCGAACAGCCGGAGATCACGAGGGCGAGTAGTGCCGCCGCAATGCCCACTCCGCCGAAGCGGAAGCGATAGATCACGACTCGGGACAGCCAACACGCGCGGACGCCATCATCGCGCAGAACATGTCCCTGGTGATCTTCCAGGTCCCGTCACGGAGCACGGCATCGCCGCTCAGGTCGGGGTAGGTGGGTGTGCCGCCGAAGAGCAGGTCGTATTTCACGTCGGCCGTGTCGCCGTTGATGGTCACCGCTGACGCAGCGAGTGCGACCCCGCCCATGGAATCGCCCGTCTCCTGGTACATCGCCACCGTCTCTTCGAGGCCGTCCGGTTCCTCGAGATAGGGGACCTTCTCCTCATATGTGGTCTCGCTCGAGAACACGATCTGATAGGCAAGCACCACGGCGTCAACGTCTGGATCCTCACCAGGAACGATCCCGCCGTCCGTGGCCGTCGTGGTCGTCACCGGAGCGGCCGTTGTGGCGGTCGCTGCGACCGTTGTGGTGGTCACCGGAGCGGCGGTCGTCGTGGTCGTCGGTGCAGTCGTCGTGGTCGTCAGCGGCACATCGCCGGCCGTTGTCTCGGCAGTCTCCGACTGAGAACAGGCGGCGGCAACCAGGGCCAGCACGGCGAGCATCATCATCGTTCGTTTCAAGGAATCCTCCAGTATGGAACCGTACGATTCTGCCACGACCGGACCCGACATCAAGTCGGGTTCGGTCCTGTCGCTGCCGTTCTCGGCGGATGTCGACGCTACAGGCCGACGGTGACCCGCGGGCGACGGCCCGTGGAGCATCCCGGCGGTATGGGCCGGGAACGGAAGGCGTATCCTCCGTAGGGCGTCGACGGCACAGACTCTCGCCGCAACGAAGGAGTCCAGATGCCTGATATCGTGAACGTATCCGCCGGGTGCACCGTCTGCGCGAGGGCCCTTGAGACTCGCGTGGAGGCGGGCAACCTCGTGGGAGCACACTGATATGGGCGGCCCTGCGGCGGGACGACCGACATTCACAGAGACAATCGAGTACTTCAACCCCGCGTGGTTCGCGTCGGTGATGGGAACGGCGGTCGTGCCGCTCGCGATCTCGTTTCTCGCCGGCTCATGGGTGCGAGGAGTCGCCGCGGCGTTCACCGTTGTCTCGGTGCTGATGTTCACTGCAATCTTGGTTCCGTGGACACTGCGTTTCTTCATGTTCCCGGCGGCCGTCCGCGCTGATCTTCACCACCCCATCGCAGCGAGCTTCTTTCCGACCATGCCGATCGCCATCGTGATCATCGCCCTCGACCTCCTGAAGTATCCCGACGTGTTCTTCTCGACGGACACCTCGCGGGAGATCGCGTTCTGGATGTGGCTGATCGGTTCGATCGGGATCTACGTGACGGCGTTCATCGTTCTTCCGAGGATCTACCGCAGCGACGGGATCGAGTTGTCCCAGGCCAACTTCGGATGGTTCATCCCTCCGGTGGCGAAACTCCTCATCCCCGTTGCCGGATTCGAGCTGGCGATGCTGCACTCCGACCGCTTTGAACTGACCTTCGGCCTTTCCATCGCCAGCTTTGGGATCGGGTTCTTCCTGTTCATCTTCGTCGGCTCACTCGTTTATCAGCGCTATGTGCTCGAGTCGCTCCCGGTCAGCAAATTCGCAGCCACGTCGTTCATCGCGATCGCTCCGACCGCGATCATCGCCGTGGCACTGTTCAAGATGATGCACCTCTTCGAGGCCGGGACTCCGATCGACATCGACCCCCACGCGGTCATGGCATTCTCGGTCCTTGGCGTCCTCGCTGCCTGGGGTTTCGCGGCGTGGGCATTCGTCATGGCCGTTGTCATCGTCATTTCCTACGTGCGCGACCTCGATCTGCCCTACGCCCTATCGTGGTGGGCATACACCTTCCCGCTTGGCTCCCTGGCGGTCGCCACCGGCGTCGCGTGGAAGGTGAGCGGATTCGAGAGTATCCACTGGTTCTACGTGGCAGCGGTTGTTGCCCTCTTCGGCGCATGGATCACGGTTGCGGTGCGAACGGCCCGGGCAATGTGGGTCGGGAAGGTCTTCGAGTCGCCGCACTAGCCGGGCCCCAATCGCCGAAGGCGCGGGTAGGGTCCCGATCATGGCCGCCAGCAACGCGACGACGGTGACGCAGTATCTCGGGGAACTCCCCGATGATCGACGTGGGGATGTCGAGACCGTTCGGGATCTCATCCTCGAGAACTTGCCTCCGGGGTACGTCGAGATGATGCGGTGGGGGATGATCACGTACGAGGTGCCGCTCGAGACGTACCCCGACACGTACAATGGCAAGCCGCTGATGTTTGCCGCCCTTGCCGCACAGAAGCGCAACCTGGCGCTCTACCTGACGAACGTGGCGTTCGTTCAGGGCGGTGAAGAGGCGTTTAGGACCGCGTACCTCAAGACGGGGAAGAAGCTCGACATGGGACGCTCGTGTCTCCGCTTCAAGACCGCCGGCGATCTCGCAACAGACGTCATCGCCGAGTTGATTCGTTCAATGCCCGTCGACGAGTTCGTCACGCAGTACGAGGTCTCTCGAGCCGCCCGTTGATCGGCTTCATGTACTCCGCTGGAGCGTGAGAATCATGACACTCGGCTCGAGAGCGACGACGGCGTGGGTGAGATTCGCATCCATGTGAATCCAGGAGCCGGGATTGATTTGCGTCGTCTGATCGCCAAGAGTCATCTCAAGACGGCCCTTGATTACCTGGACGATCGCCGGCACGGTGGCCGAGTGGTCCGTCAGTTGTTCGCCGGTATCGAACGCGAAGAGGACGACGCGGACTCCGTCCCCATTGAACACAACGCGACTGAGGGTGCCGTTCTTTGGGATCTCGACCTCGTCGAGAAGGTTCTCCAATACCACGAAGGATGGTTCATTAGTCATCCGGCGACCCTACCAGTCAAGCTTTGAGTCGATCAATGACGGTCACCCCCGGTCTCTGGATCGTCCCCATCTCGGGGAGCGCCTCGACGACTCCCGAGAGGGGGATGGTGCGGGTCACCAGACGGCCCGGTTCCAGGCGCCCATCGAGGATCATCTCCATCATCTCGGGGTAACGATGCGCTTGCATGCCGTGGCTGCCCAAGATCTCGATTTCCCGGGCGATGACCGTCCCCATGGGGATCATGATCCGGTTCTCGGGCAGCAGGCCGATCTGGACGTGCCGTCCTCGTGGCCGTAGCGAATCTATCGAAGCCACGACGACGGCGGCATCGCCGATTGCATCGAGGGAGAGATGGGGCCCGCCACCCGTCGTGTCTCTCAACGCCGTCAGCATCGTGCCTGGATCCGAATCGCCGCCCAGGGTCGTGGCGCCGAGCGATCCGGCAAGATCTCTCGCCTTGTGATCCGGATCGATCGCTACCACCCGAGCGCCGTAGGCCGCAGCGATCATGATCGCTGCGAGTCCGACGCCACCACATCCGTGTACCGCGACCCATTCATCGGGGCGGACCCGGCCTTGATCGACGACTGCCCTGAACGCGGTTGCGAACCGACAGCCCAGAGTCGCAGCGGTGGCGGCGTCAATCTCATCGGGTATCGCGACGAGATTCCCATCCGCATAGCGGAGAGCGACCAACTCGGCGAAGGAACCCCACGCCGTGAATCCGGGCTGGAACTGCCTTGCGCAGACTTGCTCGTTCCTTCCACGGCACGGCTCACACTCGCCGCATCCCGCTACGAACGGAACGGTGACGCGATCCCCAACTCGCCAGCGAGCGACGTCCGCTCCGGTGGCGACGATCGTGCCCGCCAGTTCATGTCCCGGAACATGGGGCAGGACGATGTCTGGATCGTGGCCCATCCAGCCGTGCCAGTCACTCCTACACAGGCCGGTCGCTTCGACGTTCACCACCACACCGTCGGGTTCCGGTGCGGGATCCGACAGCCCGGCGATGGTGACCGGGCCCTGGAAGCGTGAGTAGAGCGCGGCCCTCACGCGTGCTCGTCCAGCAGCGGTGTGAACATCTCTGGGGGATGGTCGAAACGCTGTAAGACCTGGGCCGCGATTCCATAGAGCATCTCCACGCTCACTCCGGGTACCGCCTCTCCGTATCGGTGCTTGATCCCATCCTATCGGCTGGCGAAGGGCTCGCAACGCCACGGCGTAGCACCTGAACCAGGCGCCGGCCATGGGGAGGGGAGTGGTGTGTCGCCGTTCGACGACTTCCCTGCCACAATCCGCACGTGCAGGGTCCAACTCGTATTGCCTATTCCGCAGGCCGGAATGCTCCGATCGCTCTCGTCGCCGCTGCCGCCGCCACCTCGCTCATGTATGCGGCGACCCCTTTCCTCATTCCTGTGATCGCTGAGCGCTACGGGGTCTCTGAGGGCACCGTAGGTATGGTGTCGGTCGCCCAGGTCGGAGCGTTCGCTGCAGCCAACTTCGTGCTGCCGCGCCTCCTTACGCCGAACGGTCGGATCCTCAAGATCGCCGCCTCCATTCTTGTTCTTGTGAACCTCGCCAGCGCCGTGCCCAACGTCTTCGGAGTGCTCGTCACCGTCCGCCTGGTGGCGGGTTTCGCCGCCGGCGCGATCACGTGGCTCGCCTGGACCAGGGCGATGCAGGAGCACACTTCCATGGCTGCGGTGGCGTCGACAGGTCCAGTGACCGTTCTCATCGGTGCCCCACTCCTTGCGCTCATTGCCGGTCAAGGCGACCGGGCCGTCTACCTCTTCCTCGCTCTTGCGACGATCCCGGCCGTGCTCCTGACGGCCAAAGTGACGGGGATACGGCGCACCCGTGGATTGGTGAGTCGCTCACGATCGAATCGCCTCTTGCTGCTCGCGCTCGCCGCCATCACGTTCTTCGGCTCAGCCCTCGTCATCAACCTGACGCTGGTCGCCCGTGACATCCACGGCCTGTCGAGTCTGGCAGCCTCCCTGGCGTTCAGCCTGAACGCTGCTGGTGGTTTGCTTGGCGCTCGCCTGTCCGCGCGACATCGATGGCCCGGTTGGATGATCGCTTCGATCGCACCGGCCGCAGTGCTGATTGTTGTCGGCCCTCCGGTGTTCTTCTTCATCGGCATGGCGTGGTGGGGTTTCGCCTTCTGGATGTCCATTCCGTGGGTTCTGCAAATGCTGTCCGATCGATCACTGTCCCCAAGTGAGCGGGCCGGTGACGCCCAGGGCCTGATGGCCGTCGGCAGGTCCTTTGGACCAGTGCTCGGTGGTGCCTTCGTGGATTTTGGCAGTCTCGTGACCCTCGCGATCGTGTCAGGCGTCGGCCACATGGCGGCCGGCGCGATGGTCATCGGCGTTCAGAAGGGCCGAGAGTATCTCCCACCGTCGGATCCGCGAACGATCTAGGAGTCTCGGATACGGCCGGTCCCGTTCAGCGGCAGTGACGGTGAGCCATGCGGCGGACGGTGCCAGCCGAGCGTTGTGTGGTCTTCATACCGAGCATCCGGACGACCCTCGCCTCACTGTGGTCCGACTCGCTGCGGGACCCGATGTGCGACCAGTACACCTCACGGCCGATCACGACGAGACGGTCTCTGCCACTGGTTGCTGCCACGAGCCGCTCCGCGTCCTGCGGATTGGGGGCTCCCTGGAGGAACGAGATCTCGAGGTTCTCCTCTTCATCGCCGAAGGGCTTCAGAGTCGCAACGGCGACGATTTCAGCTGCCGTGCGGAGGAAGACCGTTACTTCGAATCCAAGGCCTTTGGAGAGCGCACGCTCCAGCCGCTCGACGATGTCGTCTGAGTCGAAAGCGTCGAAGATCACATTGCCCGATGCGATGAACGTGGCAACATCTTCGAATCCTGCTTCTTCGACGATCGACCGCAAACGAGCCATCTTCACATGTCTCGGTGGCGTGTTGATGGCGCGAAGAAGCGCCACGAAACGTGACATGAGCGGACTCTAGACCCGGACCAGTTGTCGGCCATTCCTATGGAAGTGGGGGAGGGGGGTTTGATCGGGGCGTTCTCGTCACCGCTTGACGCGACCAATCATTGGCATATGATAGGCCTATGGCGCGCACACAAACCATGGTCCAACTGACGTCGGACCTGATCGCGTCCCTCGATGAAGAGGCCCGGCGCGCCGGCCTCTCGCGATCGGCGGTGATTCGCGCGGCGATCGAGAATCACCTCGCCGGAAGCCGCGAGGCCGGGATCACCGCTCGTCTCGTCGCCGCCTACGGCGCAGTACCTCAGGGAGCCGCCGACGAATGGGGCGATGCTGTAGCACAGACACAAACCAATACCCGCCGCACGCTCAAGAGACTCGAAGAGGAGGAAGAAGCGGCCGGTCTCGAATGGTAGGGCGAGGAGAGGTCTGGTGGTACGAACCGCCCGACACGAAGCCGCGTCCGCACCTCATCCTGACGAGAGATGAGGTTGTCCCGGTCTTGAGCGATGTGTTGTCCATGCCCGCCACGCGTACTCGGCGGGGGATTGCCACGGAAGTTGAACTCGACAGGGTTGACGGCATGCCCGCGTCGTGTGTCCTGACCGCCGACAACCTAACGCTCATCACCACTGCCTATCTCACTGAACGCATCACCGCTCTGAACTCCGAGCGGATGGAGGCGGTGTGCAAGGCGATTGCCGTCGCCACCGGCTGTTGAGACAACCCAGATCCGGAAGGGACACTGTGGACCCGATCGCGAAGGAAGATCCGATGGACGCAGTCGATGCGCGAGCTATCTGCGGCTGGTGTGAGGCGAAGCCGGACGCTGTCCTCGAACATCCCTTCGGTCCCGAGGCCGCGGTCTTCAAGATCCGGGGGAAGATGTTCGCTCTCGTGGCAATGGATGGCCCTCACGACTACCTCACGCTGAAGGCCGATCTCGAAGAAGGGGAGCGGTTGCGCGCCCAGCACGCGTTCATCCGCGAGGGCTACTACATGAACAAGCGCCACTGGATCACCGTGGACGTCGCACCCGAGACGCCGGCCGGATTCGTGAGGGACCTTGTCGACGACTCCTACGACCTCGTCGTGTCCGGTCTTCCGAAGCGCGTCCAGAGCGAACTCAACCCGGGAACCACGTAGTGCCTACGAGAACACGACCGTTCGGTGGCCGATGAGGAAGACGCGCTCTTCGACGTGAGCCCGGACGGCCCTGGACAGGACCAACCGCTCAATGTCGCGACCGGCGATCACCATTGACGCCGGCGTATCGCTGTGATTCACCGGAGCGACGTCCTGCGTGATGATCGGGCCCTCGTCGAGGTCCGCCGTGACGTAGTGGGCCGTGGCCCCAATCAGTTTCACGCCTCGATCCCAGGCTTGGTTGTAGGGTCGTGCCCCTTTGAATCCCGGTAGGAACGAATGGTGGATGTTGATGACTCGTCCGACGAGGCGGTCGCAGATGTCCGGACTGAGAACCTGCATGTACCTCGCCAGGACAACGAGGTCGATCCGGTATTCGTCGACGAGTCCGAGCAATGCGGTGTCGGTTGCGACCTTCGTCTCGGGGGAGAGGGGGATATGGCGGAACTCGATGCCCTCGCGTTCAACGATGGATCGCAGGTCGTCATGATTGGAGACAACCACCGGGATGTCAGCACCCAACTCACCCGAATGGTGACGGTTCAGCAGGTCGAGAAGGCAATGGTCGTACTTGGAGACCAGAATCATCACGCGTTGAAGGTCGTCGGTTCGCCGCACCCGGAGCGAGGCGTCGAACTCGCGAACCCTTGACTTGAGGTGAACGGCAACCTCCGCAGGGTCCCCGAGGTCGTCCTCGAACACCGTGCGCATCACAAAGGTGTTCGAGGCATGGTCGGTGAACTGCTTGTTCGCAGTGATGTTGGCATCCAACTCGAGCAGGCCTGTGGCGAAACTCGCGACGATTCCGCGGGTGTCGGGGCAGGTGAGCGTGAGAACAAATTCGTTCATGGCACCCGGAGGCTACCGCTCTGCCGATGAAGAGGCGTTGAGAGGCCCCTCAACACAATCGCAACCACGTCCTCGAGACCGCTATCAGCTCAGACAGAGCCGATCAGGTTGACCATTCCGAAGTTGAGCGTGACCCAGATGAGGACGAACAGGTAGCGACTCGAGGTGAGCGCCCCGTAGCCGTGACCTTGCCGGGATCGGGCATACGCACGGTCGGGAGCAATGGCCGGCCACGTGGTTCTGAGGAACGCCCAAGCAACGTAGGTGACCGGTACAAGAGCGATCTGCATGACGATGAGCGCAGAGAGCTGATAGGACTCCATACCTTCAACTGTCGGCAGGGGGTGACGATTCCTGAAGGGAAGAACTGTCTCCATGCCCTCGTGCATGCACTCTGCTGCACGGTGTCGGCAAAGAAGCGCCATGAAGACCTCTTTGAGGGGAGGGCATGCCCCGAATGGTCTTACGGGATCGAATCCGGTACTTGACATAACGTGCATTATGGGCGTAGTCGACACGTCGAGATTCACATCGGGTAGCATCGCGGGACTCACCGGCAGGAGATACCGTGGCCGAAGACGGTTCGTCGACTGAAACACTTGAGGGCACCGATGCACAAGAAGACGCTGAGGCGCTCGTAGACCGCCTGCGCGCCCTGGAAGACGAGAACGCCAAGCTCAAAGGCGTTGCTGCGAAGGACGATGTCTTCAAGCCCTTCCAGATCGAACTTCTCAAGCTACAACGCCATCTCGAAAACGAACGGATCCCGATGATCGTCCTCTTCGAAGGACGGGACGCATCCGGCAAGGGTGGAACGATACGCCGAATCACCCGTTTCATGAACGAGAAGCGGTATCGGGTCGTGGCCCTTGGCAGACCAACCGAGGAACAGATCACGCAGTGGTACTTCCAGAGATACGTCGAACGCTTTCCGACCGGAGGCGAGATCGTTCTGTTCGACCGATCCTGGTACAACCGCGCAATCGTCGAGCCGGTATTCGGGTTCTGCACCAAGATGCAGTACCGGGACTTCCTCCGCGGCGTGGTCGGGTTCGAGAAGGACGTCGTACGGCAGGGCACCGTTCTGGTGAAGCTCTACTTCAGCGTCGACAAAGACACGCAGGCAGATCGCTTCGCTCGTCGGACAAACGATCCGCTGCGACAGTGGAAACTGAGCGAGGTCGACGTCCAGGCTCAGGAGTATTGGAATGAGTTCACCGAGATGAAGCACCGCATGCTCGAACGGACGTCGTCAGATGCGGCCCCCTGGACCATCATTCGCTCCAACAGCAAACCCAAGGCGCGCCTCAACGCGATGAAGGTGATGCTCAACGCCATCGACTACGAGGATCGCAACCCGAACCTCGATTTCAGCGGAGATCCAGAGATCGTGATACCGGGTAGGGTCGAACTCAACCGCATGGATGAGGAACGCGATCGCCTGGGCAGGCCGCGTCAATAACTCGACGGCCTGCCGGTTCGCCCGGGGCACATTGACGGGGTCCAGCGCACCACCCGCTCATCTCCCCCGTCCGCTGTTACCTTGGCGGTTCAGTTTCGCCACAGTGGCGTTAAGCGACTCTTGTTTGCCATACCGAGAAGGGCGTAGGTTCGGTGAGGAATCCACCGACGGAGGTGCCAATGCCCACACCAATCCACTTCGAGAGCCACGGCAACACCCCCGAGGCCTGGACTCCCCTCCCCTCTCAGCAACAGCCAACCCACTCGGTCGTGCCACCGTGGCAATAGTCGCCGCCGTTGATCGCCGACATGAGCGACCACTTGCCGACTCGACTCCTTCGCTATGCTCAGCGTATCAATCCAAATGGAGGCTTCCATGGCAAAACGCCGTACGACCTGGACCATTCTTCTCACTCTTCTCCTCGCGTTCGCGATGCTCACAGCAGCATGCAGCAGCGACAGCGAAGAGACCGGTGCCACCGCAGCAGCCGGTTCTTGTGACATCGCCGATCTCAATCTCGTAACGGCCGGGACACTCACCGTCGCTACGGGCGAACCCGCTTTCCCGCCCTGGGTCGGAACCACGGACGGTGAAGGATTCGATGATCCTGAATCGAAGCTTGGCTTCGAAGCGGGACTCGTCTACGCCATCGCGGACGAACTCGGGTTTGCCGAAACTGACGTCGTCTGGACGCGAATCGGCTTCAACGAAGCGATCGCGCCGGGAGACAAACCCTGGGACTTCAACCTGCAGCAGTATTCGATCACCGAAGACCGCGATGAGATCGTGGACTTCAGTTCGCCGTACTACGTAACGCGTCAGGCCTTGGTCCTCTATCCCGACTCCCCCTTCGCGTCGGCAACGACCATCGATGACCTGAAGGATGCCGTCCTCGGCGCCCAGATCGGCACAACCAGTCTCGATTTCATTGAAGAAGTCATCAAGCCGAATACGAAACCGAACGTCTACGACGAGAACGTCGACCTCGAGGCGGCGATGATCGCCGGCCAAATCGACGGGCTGGTGCTCGACCTTCCGACCGGCTACTTCGTCACCGCCGTCCAGGTCGAAGGAGCCATCATCGCCGGCCAGTTCGAGGCCGAAGCTGCCGATCCGGATGAGTACGGCTTGCTCTTCGCTGACGGCAACCCACTCGTTCCTTGTGTGAACTCGGCTCTCGAGACGCTTAGGTCAAATGGCAAGCTTCAGGAGCTCGAAGACACCTACCTGACCCAAGGCGGCGGCATCCCAACCATCACGGGATAATGCTGCATGAGCGATCGTTCGTCGCTTGACGAATTCGGCGGAGGCCCGGGACTCTTCGGGCCTCCGCACGCGCCCCGTGGCCGGGAAGAAGGCAGCAGGGCAGCACTGATCGCGTTCGGTTCGACCATTCTCTTCATCGTTGTTGCCCTGTGGGCGATTCTTGCGTCCGACGCCTGGCCCGCGGTGCAGCGGCAGTTCTTCAGCTGGGACCACTTCGTCGCCGTCTTCCCGGATGTGCTCGGCGGGTTCTGGCTCGACATCAAGATGTTCCTCTTCGCTGAGGTCGTCATCCTTGCCTTCTCACTCCTAATTGCGATGATTCGCTCGTTGCGGGGTCCTGCGTTCTTCCCGCTTCGAGCCCTTGCAATCGTCTTCATTGATCTCATCCGGGGCATCCCGGTGATCCTGCTCATCCTGCTCCTCGGCTTCGGCATACCGGCCCTTCAACTCCCCGGGGTTCCCACGAGTGCGCTGTTCTGGGGTCTTACTGCGCTCATCATCAGCTACAGCGCCTACACCGCTGAGGTCTACCGGGCGGGAATCGAGTCGGTCCATGAGAGTCAGCGCATGTCGGCTCGCTCCCTTGGCCTCACGCAGGGCCAGGCGCTCCGTTACGTGCTGGTACCCCAGGCCATTCGCAATGTGATCCCTGCGCTCCTCAACGGCTTCGTGAGCCTCCAGAAGGACGTCGCCCTCGTTCTCGTGCTTGGCATCCGGGAAGCAGTTCGGGAAGCCGACATCTACGCGGCGAAGACCTTCAACTACACCGGGTACATCGCAGCGACACTGCTCTTCCTGGCCGTCAGCATCCCGGTGGCCCGATTCACAGACTGGTACACGAATCGAGACCGCCGACGAAAGCAATCGGTGGGCACGTGACGACTCCGAAACTCGAGCTGCGCGCCGTCTGGAAGGCCTTCGAAGACAAAGCCGTTCTCCGGGACGTCGATCTGGTCGTCGATCACCATGAGGTCGTGTGCCTCATCGGCTCGTCCGGATCCGGGAAATCGACGATGCTCAAGTGCGTCAACCTCCTCGTGCCGATCGACGACGGAGCAATCCTGCTCGACGGCGCCAACATCACTGCGCCGGGAGTGAACCCCAATCAAGTTCGCGAGAAGATGGGGATCGTGTTCCAGGCGTTCAACCTTTTCCCCCACATGAACGTCATCGACAACATCACCCTCAGCCCACGCAAAGTGCACGGAGTCGCTCGAGCCGAAGCTGAGGACAAGGCACGAGACCTGCTCGAACGGTTTGGACTCTCTGACAAGGTCGTCGAGTACCCGGACCGCTTGAGCGGCGGCGAGCAGCAGAGAGTCGCCGTCATTCGGGCGCTTGCCACCGAACCCGATCTCATGCTCTTCGACGAGGTCACCTCAGCCCTCGATCCCGAGCTGGTCGCCGAAGTGCTGAACGTGATCCGCGGATTGAAGGACGTCGGCATGACGATGGTGATCGCAACTCACGAGATGGGATTTGCTCGCGACGTCGCCGACCAGGTGTGCTTCCTCGACCAGGGACGCATCCTGGAACAAGGCTCCTCTCATCAGATCTTCTCAGCCCCTCAGGAGCCCCGCACCCAGCAGTTCCTTCAGCGGATCACCGACGCCGGACGCCTTTAGGCGCGGGTCCGCACCGTGAGAAGATCACGAGGCTTCGGCCTGATGACCTTGCCCCCTGTTCCGTTGTTCTCCGACACCAGGAGATAGCCACTCGAGTCCCACAGAGCGATCAGCGTGTCGGAGTCGTACTCAGAATCACCGAACGTCGACACCATTCCCTTGATTCGGGCTCCGCAGATGTCGACCTCGACCCCGTCCGGTACGGGGAGGTGGGCAATCTCCTCGGGGCGAATCGAGCAGATGGCGTTGCCGAAATCGTCGATGTAGATGACTTCGCCCGTCACGCTGCCGTCATCGTGCTGCTCGGCACCCCAGAGGGGGATCTCGATCGGGCCATCGAACGGGGTGCCGAGATCAGAGAGGAGAACCCCTGCGGCGAGATGGGCACCCACCGGAGCGAAGAGGTCCCGCCCGTGGAACGTCATGGTGACGTTCTCGAGCCAGTATTCGGGTCTATCCAGATCAACAAACTCGGTTGACCACCCATCGCGTCTCGCGCGGTCGAGGCAGGCGGTGAGCACGCCATTGTCCGGGGCGACGAAGTAGTGGGCCCCGATCCGCGCCGCGATCGGCCTCCGGTCGGTACCGACGCCGGGATCGACAACGACGATATGCACGGTCCCGGCTGGGAAGAAGAATGCGCTGTTGCTGACGACGAAGTTCGCTTCGCGAATGTCCTGCGGGGTGATGTGGTGGGAGAGATCGGTGACCACTGCATCGGGGGCGATTCCGTAGATCGCGCCGTGTAGGACGGCGTCGCTGCCCTGCCGTGTGCCGAAGTCGGTGGTGAGGGTGATGTTGGTCATTCGACCATGGTACCGACCGCCCACCAGTCCTCGATATCCCGCGTCAGCCGGGCGCGGGTCGTGTGATCTGCCCACGATGCCTCGATCACAGCGAGCGATAGGCGCTTCAACGAAGCGTCGGTGAGGCCGAAGTGTTGAGCGAGGTTCTCGAACTCACCCGCCAGCGTCGCATCGAACATCGCGGGATCATCCGTGTTGATCGTCACCATGACCCCCGCGTCGATCAATTCGCCTACCGGGTGCTGATCCCAGTGCGCGATCACGCCGGTTCGAAGATTGGACGTGGGACAGACTTCGAGCGGGATCTGATGCTCAACCAGGTACTCGATGAGTTCGGGGTCCTCCACCGATCGCACGCCATGACCGATCCGTTCAGCACCGAGGTCTCTGATGGCTCCCCACACGCTCTCAGCTCCTGCCTCCTCCCCCGCGTGGGCGGTGAGATGAAAGCCGGCCTCCCGTGCATCGTCGTACACCGGCGCAAATTGTTGCGGCGGATGCGCACCTTCGAATCCGCCGATTCCGATCCCGATCACGCCCGTCTCTGACGCCACCTCCTTGATCGCGGCGAGAGTCCTGGCAGTTCCACTCGGACCACGATCACGAACGAGGTCGACAATCAGCGCAACTTCGACGCCGGCCACGCGATCGAGTCCTGCTCGGATCGCCTTGGCGATCCCCTGCGGCTCCAGACCATGCTGGCGGAAATCGCTCGGAGAGAAGAACGCCTCGACGTAGACGATGTTCTGCTGCACGAGATGGCGGGCGACGGCTTCTGCCGCGAACTCGAAGTCGTCATGGCAGCGGAGAAAGCCGTTCATCCACCCCCATGTCTCCATGAAGTGAGAGAAATCCCGGTAACTGAACCACTCGGCGAGCTGCTCCCGGCTCTTGATGATCGGATCTCCACCATGGTGCTGGATCAGCTCCCACAACACCGGCACCGGGATCGCACCTTCCAAATGGAAGTGCAGTTCGGCCTTCGGCATTGTCGCCCAATCGCGCATCCGGCCATTCAACCAGATGCCCGAACATCATGAATGCCGGCGCACGGAACGCTCGCGCGATGTGACCCTTGTCCCTGGTCGCCCGATGATCCCTCGCGTACGGTACGGCTATTGGAAAGGACGGTAGATGCAGCTTTCGAATGCGCAGGGCCCAACGGATGTTCCGCTCCTCACCGAGACGATCGGCGAGAACCTCGAACACACTACGGACCGATTCCCGGACCGCGACGCGTTGATCGTTCGCCATCAGGGGATTCGCTGTACGTATCGGGAGTTCGACGAGGCGACCGATCGGTTGGCCAAGGCATTCTTGCGACTCGGCGTCGAACTCGGTGATCGCGTCGGCATCTGGAGCCCGAACTGTGCAGAGTGGGTCGCTGTTCAATACGCCACGGCGAAGATCGGAGCGATCCTTGTCAACGTGAACCCGGCCTACCGCACGTCCGAGCTCGAGTATGTGATCAACCAGTCCGGGTGTCGCTTCCTCATCTCGGCCCCGTCGTATCTGACCTCGGACTACCGCGCCATGATCGAAGCGGTCTCCGACTCCACGCCGGGGCTCGAACGGGCGATCTTTCTCGACTCCCCCGAGTGGAACGAACTTTTCGATGCCGGGGACGACGTTCCGGACGAGGAACTGTGGCAGCGCGAATCGCTACTCGATGCCGACCAGCCGATCAACATCCAGTACACGTCTGGCACCACCGGATTCCCGAAGGGTGCGACGCTGACCCATCGCAATATTCTGAACAATGGCTACTTCTGCGGAGAGCGCCTCGGCTACACCGAGTACGACCGGGTTTGCATCCCCGTCCCGTTCTACCACTGCTTCGGGATGGTGATAGGGAATCTTGCCTGCACGACACACGGAGCTGCGATGGTCGTGCCATCACCGGGTTTCGACGCCGGCGCCGTCCTCGAGACCGTAGAGGCGGAGCAGTGCACCAGCCTGTACGGCGTTCCGACGATGTTCATTGCTGTCCTCGAGCACGAGGACCTCGAGACACGGGATGTGTCGACGCTTCGCACGGGCGTGATGGCAGGCGCACCCTGTCCAATCGAAGTCATGAAACGGGTGATTTCGGATCTCAACATGGCTGAGGTCACGATCGCATACGGCATGACCGAAGTGTCTCCCGTGGCCACTCAGACGTTACGCGATGACGCCATCGAACGACGGGTCTCCACGGTCGGCGTCGCCCATCCCCATGTCGAGATCCGCATCGTGGACCCTGATACCGGAGACGTCGTTCATGCCGGCACGTCCGGCGAATTCTGCACCCGCGGCTACTCGGTCATGCAGGGATATTGGAACGAGCCGGAGCGGACCGCAGAGTCGATCGATGGGGACGGCTGGCTGCGATCGGGAGATCTGGCGGTGATGGACGAAGCCGGGTACGTGAAGATCGTCGGCCGCCTGAAGGACATGATCATCCGAGGCGGCGAGAATGTCTATCCGCGGGAGGTCGAAGAGTTTCTGTTTACTCACCCCGACGTAGTCGATGCCCAGGTGATCGGAGTTCCCGATGAGCGATTCGGCGAGCAGATCATGGCATGGGTGCAGAAGCGGGAGGGATCGGCCCTGTCGGAAGCCGATCTGATCGAGTTCTGCAAGGGAACAATCGCCCACTTCAAGGTGCCGAAGTACGTGCGCTTCACCGGCGAGTACCCGATGACGGTCACGGGCAAGGTGCAGAAATTCAAACTCCGTGAACGGGCGATTACCGAACTCGGGCTCGAATCGATTGTGGGCACCGAGACCGCTTGACGTCAGTACCCGATTGCGGTCGGCTCCACGACAACATCCTGGAGGTCGCGAACTGCTGCCGATAGATGTCCAAGTGCCTCGACATAGTCGGTCTTCGTTGTCCGCCCTTTGCCGATGTCGATCGCAACGTCCTCCGCCGCCGCTTCGAGTCGATACAACGCGTCGCGCAGATGCTCCCAGGTTCGTCGCGTGATGAGGACATCATTCGGTCCCAGTTCTCTCCGCCTGGCCTCGCGCCGTGCTTCGTACGCTCGTTGGCGGTGCGACTTCCTGCAGTAGCGCTGCGGTCGTCCCGGACCCGGGACAGCCTTGAACCCTCCCCCACACCAGGCGCAGTGTCGAAGTAGTTCTGCCACAGTGATGCAATCCTAGGCGATCCGCCCCGGATTCAGCCGGTGATCACGTCTCCCGACGCCCCATCAGAACGAAACTCGCTGCGATCGAACCCATCGACAGGATGATCGTGGAGAGAAGCGACCGCCAGTAGGCGAACTCCCCGCCGGCGATCAGGGTATCGAAGCTCCCGACGAGGTTCGACGGGAGCCACTGATCCACCTGCGGGATCAGGCCGATGATCCCGAACACGATCAGCGCTCCGACCGAAATCAGAGCGGCACCCGGGACACTGCGGATGAACGACGCAGCCAAACCCGTCAGAGCAACCACGAATGCGAGGTACACCGCAAGGAGCATTGAAGCGACGAGTGTTCCCCCGAGCCTTGGTGCGTCAATGAGTAGCGCCGTGCCGACATACGCGACCGCTGTCCCGATGACGAACGACGCGATGGCCGCGGCCATGTTGACCACGTATCGCGGGGTCAGGATCCGGTGAATGCTTGCTCTGGTGCGCAGGTACACCGCCATCTCCCTCTTGGCATCGAAAGCAAGCGCTGCCGCGGCGACGAACGCGACGGCGAGAATCCCTATTTGAAGTGCGTTCCCGAGATACCCGGCCATCGCCAACTCAGGACTCGGTGGAGGAACGGAGATCTCGACCCCACCTCCGACCGCTGCGACGATCTCCGGGAGGAATCGAGCCGTGAGGGGGCCCAGGACTCCGAACGATGCGAACACGGCGAGCAAGATCCACAGCCGACGGGTTCGGAAGAGGCGGAGGATCTCGAGACGCCACAGACTCATCGGGTCACCTCGAGGAAGACGTCTTCCAGACTCCGTTCCAGAGGGGCAACCGAGACAACGGCAACATCGATGCGGGCGAGGCAACGAACCAATTCCCGCTCGATGACGGCCGCACTCCCCGCCGACACGATCACGGTTTCTCCCCCACCCGAGACGTCGGTCACCCAATCACACATTTTGAGAGCATCGACGACTCGATCCCCGTTCCCCCGCACCCTGACCCGGTACGAGGGAAGACGGGAGCTGCCGCGCACGAGGTCCTCGAGCGTTCCCTCGTACACGATGCGACCCCCGTTGAGAATCCCGATCTCGTCGCACACTTCCTCGACGTCATCGAGGATGTGGCTCGAGAAGACCACCGTCGAGTCACCCCGGAGATCGTTCACCATGTTCAGCACTTCTCTTCGTCCGGCGGGATCCAGAGCCGCCGCCGGTTCGTCGAGGAGGAGTAGTTCCGGATTCCCGACGACTGCCGCGGCCAACCCCAGGCGCTGCAGCATCCCCCGTGAGAACCCGCCGACGCGCCGATGCGCGACACTCAGGAGGCCGGTACGGTCGAGGACGGCATCGATGGCGCTTGGGTCGCTCCCCGGCAAGACAAGATTGAGCGACAGGTCGACCACCTCGCGGGCCTTCATCCACGGGTCGAACCTCGGGGTGTCGGGGAGCACCGCCACGCGAGAAGCGTCGACAATGAACGAACCGTCGGTCGGTGTTCGCAGACCTGCAAGCACTCCCAGGAGCGTCGTCTTTCCTGCACCGTTGGGACCGACGAGTCCGTACACCGACCCACGGCGCACGGACAAGCTGACGCCGTCGAGCGCGAGCGTCTCGCCGTAGCGTTTGGTGATCTCCGTGGCCTCGACGACGTTGTTTCCCATACCAGCAGCGATGTTACCGCTCCGCGGTTGCGCGATCCGGCGATGGCGAATCCGCTCTCTCCGCTTTCGATCGAGAGAGAATTTCGAGCGCCAGTTCCTCGAGTTCAGCCTCGGAAGCTACCGCGTACGCAACCAGCGGTTGGCCGGCCAATCCACCGTCGCCGGTAATCGGCACTCGCTCGACCAACTCGTCACTCCACACCCACATTTCGACCTCCCGGGCCTCAGCACCATCACACCTGCCAACCGTACCGCGGCTGTCAAATGATGCCGACCGGCCGAAACACCGCGGTGTGATTCACTCCTCTATCAGGACCGTTTGCGGCTGATACGTCGACCATGAAAACCAGAACGTGTCGAGATGCTCGACCCGCTCCAAGAGGGAGCCGTCGAGCGGTCCGGAGATCGCCTCACCGCTGATGAGCCAGACACTTCCTGTCTCTTCGTCCACGAACTGCTCCCCCTCGGCGGTGAAAGTCAAGGAGCGCCCGTCAACGACTCGCGAAAACACACCGACGGAACCCACGTCCCGCCCTTCATCCAGCACGCCCGTGTCGAGGGCGGACGCTTGGCCGGCCTTCCAGAAGATCGCCAGATCCTGATCGGCGACGGCGATGTTGGTCGCGGTTGCCGCTCCGTCGCTGAGCAAGTTCAGGTCGTAGGCCACCGCTTCGTTCTCCACTGCGATACCCACGACCCTCTGCTTTGCCAGTCCGCGGTCGTCGAGCGCTCCCCTGAAGAGGAATGGCTGGGTGGTGTCGTCGTCGTAACCCTCGTACGGGTTCCTGCCGTAGTCGCGGCTGAACCCGGTCTCGTTCCAGTTGAGAATCTTCCCCGTCGGGTAGACGGACCGGAAGTCCCCCCACGCCATCAGGGGAGATCCGATCGCTTCAAGTTGGGTACCCGTGAGGACTCCTGCGACGGCCTGCCCGTCGAAATGCGTCCACAGTGACTCGGTAGCGCGATCGTACATAACGAGAGCCGAAGCGAACAGCCTGCCTGAAGTTCCGAACGTCGTCTCGACTCCATTGATCTCCCGACGATAGGTGACTGCGGAGTTGCAGAGCGGGCAGTAGGTGACCGATACGGGCACACCGCCGACCGTGTCGTTCACAATCTCATGCCAGATCATCGCGCGGATCGGATAGGCGCGAGCGTCGCCGTTGATCTCAAGCGCAACCACGGGTTCGGCAGGATCGAGAATCTCCAAGTGATCGGCAACGTCCAAGAACACCGGTTGATCGATCGGCGGGATTCCGTCGGGGGGTGGCCCGCCGGAGATGATCTCAGCGAGCGGCACAAGGGGCTCGGGAAACTCCGACGAGCCGGGATCGGTCAGAGCAGACGGACCGGTCGGGAGTGCGGCACTCGCCGCATCCTCGGTCTCCGTGGTTGAGGTCGACGCGGTAGTCGACGAGGCTGTCGTTCCCGTCGCTTCCTCGGCCACGGAGTCACCGGTTGATGCTCCGCAGGCGGCAGCGAAGAGTGCGATCGCGGCGAACAACGCCGACATGGTAGTTCGAGTCACGGAGGATTCCTTTCCCTGTTGCTCTATCGAACACCTGCGTAGGGCATAGTCTTCCTCTCTGTCCGCAATCGGACAATGTCACGCGTTTTGCAGCCATGAGTGCACCGGCGGACGGCTCAAGAGTCAGCACCTAGCGGATCCCTCCGGCGAGCATTCGCGACTCGGGGGATTTGCGGAGCCTGATCATCGCGAGGATTCCGACGATCGGCCCCATTTCCAGCCAGGGAAACGCCCACTGCCACCCGAACGCTTCGGCCAACGTGAAGAGCTTCCGCGCTGCCACCGAGTCGGCCAGTCCGGAGAGCGCAATGGCAAACGCACCGACGACGAACCCCATCTGTACCGCCAGGGTAATCCACGATGATTGGCCGACGGAGAGACCCCATTGCTCGCGAGGTTGGGGAGCAACGCCCGCGGCGGAGAACCACAGGGTCGGCACGAGCAACTGGGAGAGGGCCATTCCGATGAGAGCCCGTCGCTGACCAGAGATCAGAATCAGGTCGGTTGGGGCGCCGTCATTCATCGACGAACATCGCCCGTCTGGGAGGTGGCCTCGACTCCGTCGGCAAACGTAGCGGACGATCCATCGAACGTCGCGAACTCCGAGTCGGGTGCCAACTCGCGTTCGCCGACGGCAACTGTCGTGGTCGGTGGCTCGTCAGCCAGCGCGGTATCTGCCCGTGCGTCGGACCCGGAGCACGCCGCGGCGACCAGCGCGAGAGCCAATCCAAGCGAGGTGAGAGCGAGCGTTGTCATACACCGTGGAACGCTCGCCATCGCATCCCAACCACGAAGAGGTCGCCTTCCCGACGATTCCTACCGTTTTCGTTTCGGCATCCGCGGAGGCAGTCGGTCCCGTATCACCGCATCCACAGCGAGCGCCGGGCCGGGAGGCAGAGACGGGTTCGACAATATCCCGGGGCGAACGTCCCAGCAGTGAAGGGTCCCATGCCCCTACGGCTGACGGACGATCGGTGCTTCCATAGGGAGGATGCACGAACAGCACGTTCAGCTCTACAGGGCGGTTGGCGTCCCCTTCGCTGTCGTCCGCCGGTTCCTCAAGGATCGGTCGCTCCCTGCGCTCGATGCTCCCCGCAGAATCGGCGTGGACTGGATGCACGAGGGAGACACCCACCTTGACCTCGATGTCGCGGGACTTCATCTCGTCAAGGATGTGTGTCTTCGTGTCAACGAGTTCGCGGACGTACCCAGTCCGTTGCCCATGGGGCGCATTCAGCTCTCGTGGGAGCCCGTCGATCACCAGGACATCTATCCAACCGTCACCGCCGATCTCGAGATCGAACCGATCGATGATCGCCGGACGATGGTCTCGCTTCTCGCCTCGTATCAACCGCCGCTCGGCCGTATCGGTGCAGTGGTCGACCGGGTGGCGATGCACCGTCTCGCAGAGTCGGCACTGCGCAGGTTCTTCGAGGGGCTTCTCATAGAGATCAAGACGAACGCAAGAGCCTCGTCCGCCTAGTGCGGTGAAGGTTGCCCGGCCCGGCACTCGTTACCCCTCGAGCTCGAAGCGGATTCTTCGGAACCCTTTTCCCTTCGACTCCGTCTTTGTGATCCGAATGGATCCGACCTCTCCCGTGGAGTCCACGTGGGTTCCGCCGTCTGCCTGGCGATCGAGCCCGACGATGTCGATCACCCGAATCTCGGTCAACGAGGGAGGCAGGAGGCTCACCTTCGTTCTGATCAGGCTCGGATCCTGATCGGCTTCGACGCGGTCGAGGAACGACACCTCGATCCGCCGGGCCAAGTTGAGCTGCCGGTTGAGTTCCTCCTCGATGGGTTCTCGGTCCTCCGGATCCCACTGAGGTATCTCGAAATCGAGCCGACCCTCACCAGGGTTCATGTTTCCTCCGGTCACCGGACTTTGGAAGCGATTCCAGACGACGCCGCACATGGCATGCATCGCTGTGTGCGTCCTCATCAGGGTGTAGCGCCGCTCCCAGTCGATCTGGCCATCCACCACCGTACCAACCGGCGGGAGGGCACCTTCGAGCCAATGCCACACGCCGCGTGAATCCTGAGTCACACGAGCGACTTCGAGACGGTCATCGCCGATGACGAGCTCTCCTTCGTCGTGCGGCTGGCCTCCCCCACCGGGATAGAACACCGTTCGGTCGAGGAGGATGCGGCCGTCGTCCCGGTCGACCTCAACGACCCTTGCCTCCATCGCTCGTTCGTACGCCTTGGTTGAGTAGATACGCTCTGTCATCGATCCTCCCTGTCTGAGGACCATACCCGGTCGCACGGCCCGGTCCGATACAACGGTGTTGCGCCGCTACGGTGCGACCACTCGCCAAGGAGGCCTCGTTGAGTCAACGACTCCCATACACCGAACATACGGAAGCAAACGACCTGCTCGAGAAACAGCCGTTCGCCCTGCTCGTCGGAATTGTGCTCTACCAGCAGATCCCGCTCGAGACGGCCTTTCTCGGTCCCTACCGTTTGCGCGATCGGCTCGGAGAGGAACTCGACCCTTCACAGATCGCAGGACTGGACCCGGAGTCGTTGGAGGCCGCGTTCAAGGAGAAGCCGGCGATCCATCGATTCCCCGGCACTATGGCGAAGCGTGTCCAGGCAATCTCCCAGTTCGTCGCCGTCGAGTACGACGGAGACACCAGCGCCATCTGGCGGGACACCATCGACGCGGACGACCTCATGAAACGACTGACCGCCATGCCCGGATTCGGCGAATACAAGGCCCGGATCTACCTCGCCGTCTTGGCACGGCGGTTCGGAATCCGTCCGACCGGCTGGGAGACCTACCTACCGGACTGGCCCAACATTTCCGAGATAGAGACATGCGATGATCGCGTCGACCTCAAGCTCCGGAAGAAGGAATGGAAGGCGAAGCAGAAGTCGTAGGTCGACGACGCCGAGCCGTGCTGACAACGAGACTCGGAAATCCGATCATGATGATGATCGCAAAGACGAACCATTGGATGGCATAGCTGAGATGCGGACCCTCGCCGATCTCCGGCGCCGGGAGAGGGATGGGGAACGCTCCCTGCGGTGGATCCTGTGCTTCCAGTTGGACATACACACCCGCGAGTCCCGGTCCCCACTGAGGTTCCAAGAGTGCAAGGTCCAAACGGCCGATGTTGTCGTAGGAGCCATCAGAACGCTCCACCCCGGTCGGACCCCGCTCCTCGGAAGTGAGCAGGATGCCGGTGACGACGACCTCCCCATCGGGCGGACGAGCCGTCGGCACCGGCGGTCCCTCACTATCGATCGGCACCCAGCCACGGTTGACCGCGACGACACCCCCGTCCCAGGTGAGTGGCGTAACGACATTGTGTCCGGAGCGGCCGTTGAGGGTACGCGCTTGCAGGATGATCTCATCTTCGACACCGTAGATCCCGGCGACGGCCACCCGGCGGTACTCGAGTGCCTCGGGATCGCCTCCGATCCCGGCGAGAAGAACGCCGAACTCGATCGGTTCGGCGGCCATCCTCGCCACGACCGTGGTGTTCAGGGCCTGTCGTTCGTCGAGTCTTCGGAGCTGCCACACCCCCAGGTTTGAGAAGAGGATGACCGTGAGGAACGCGATGGTTAGTCCCACGATCCACACGCCCGACCTCAAGAACGCGTACCTGCCGCTCATGCGCTGCTTCCGGCGTCTTCGACTGAGGACCGAGTGAGGCCGTAGTTGAGCCGGTCCACGAGGCGACCGTCCTTGAAGTAGCCGTCGCGAGCGATGCCCTCCAGCACGAATCCTGCCTTCTCTGCCACCCGAGCCGAGGCCGGGTTGCTGAGAAACACTCCGGCTGCAACGCGATGAAGATCGAGATCCCTGAAGCAGTACTCAATGAGTCGCCCAACCGCGATCGGTGCGATGCCGCGTCCCCACCAACGGGGCGCGAGCCACCATCCCACTTCCGCTGAGCCCGCAACGATGTCGGTTCGGGGCTCACAGCCGACCCCACCGGCTACGTCTCCTGCGACGAGGATGACGAAGTTGGTCGGAGGATCTTCGGTCATGCAGAGGGATATCCATGCATCGGCGTCGTCCTCTGTGCAGGGGAAGGGGAAGTGGTCGGTCATGTGGCGCGCGATACGCTCGTCATCGGCGGCCTCGAGGAGGCCGGCCCGATGTGCAACGGTGAAGGGGGCGAGCGTGACGTCAGGATGCTGGGTACGCAGCGTCGGACCGCGCTCAATCGTCGTATCGGACTTGTCCGACGCGGCCTCCGATTCAAACGGGAGATCGGACGGGAATCGCCCGCCACTCCGCCAGTAGATGCCCCCGGCCCGGGTCATGATTCCTTCATCGATGAGGTAGCGGCGGAGCGCGGCATAGTCGTCGTTGTAGGTTCGGAGTCGCTCGCTCACGTCCTTCTCGTCATATCGGATCCCTGGCTCGAAGTCTTGCGCAAGTCGCTCGAGCACGATGCGGCGCTTCAATCGATTGGTGGGGATCTCGTTCAATCGGTCCCCGGAGAAGAAGGTCAGCAGGACGCTCAGCTCCTCGTCGGACCAATCCCCTGCTGTGATGATGTCGGAAGCGGCTTCGGGTCTTGGGAGGGTTCCGGCAATGCTGTGGAGACCCTCGTACACAAGAGCACCGTCGACGGTGATCAGTCCCGCGAGCCTGAGGTCGGCAATCGCCTCGAGCGCGTCTCGCCGACGGACAGCCATCGCGCCGCTCAGCACATCAGGATTCAATGACCCTTCGGCGGCTCGGCCGAGAGCGGCCAATCGCACAGGGTCCAGACACAGGCGAGCGAATTCCTCGTAGTTCACGTCAGTCGAAGCCGCCGCGAGCCGTGTCGCCGCTTCTGCGCGAGTCCGCAGCGCCGTAGAGCCCGGCGATAGGGTCGAATACTGCCGCCTGCACGCCGCCGAAGTACATCGCCAGGTCCGGGAATCTGCGAGCGGTCATCCCGTCGAGTGAGCGAACGTCCAGTCCCGGTTCGTGGGCGATCATGGGCTTCCCCCCGAAGACTTCGACGTGCAGCCTCGGGTGAGCCACCGCTTCCCTGAGCGACATTCCGAGATGAAGGAAGTTGAGGAGCACGAGCGCAACCGCGGTAGTGATTCGTGACGCTCCCGGACTGCCGATCGCCAGGATCGAACCATCGGGATGGCGGGCGAGCGTCGGAGCCATGTTGGAGACCAGACGTGTCCCGGGGGTGAGCGTGTGGTAGTCCTCCGCCATGAGCTCCACCTCGCCGAGTGAGTTGTTGAGATACATCCCTGTCTCAGGCACAAGAGCCCCCGCGCCGTAGCCCGCGGACAGGGTGATGGAGCAGCCGTTGCCGTCGGTATCGGCCGTCGAAGTGTGAACCGTGCTCGGCGACCGCTGAACTGCCGACAGATCCCCGTCATGGGCGCACGCGAGGAGCCGCTCGGCAGCCTCGGCCCTCGTGCCGTAGTCATCGAGTTGCTCGGATCGGTAGCGGAGCACAGCACGCTGGATTCGTGCCATTCGATCGATCTCATCCGGGATCCACCCCTCGAAGGGAGGCGACGAAGCGAGCATGAGAATCGCACTCGAGACAACACCACCAACCGCAGGTGGCGGATTGGTCGCGATCTCCCACTCATCGAGCTGAAACCGGATCGGTTCTCGAACTTCGACGCGATACGACGCCAAGTCCAGTTCCGTGAGGATTCCTCCCCCCGAGCGGACGGCGGCGGCCATGCGTCGACCGAGTTCGCCTTCGTAGAGGACCGGCGCTCCGGCCTCGCCCACCCAACGGAGCGTATCCGCCAGATGGGGAATGTTGATGATGTCCCCCTCGCCGACGGGGGTGCCGTCCGGGCGGTGCGTAATGGAACGGCTCGTCTCGTTCCATCCGAAGACCGACCGGTGTGAATGGTCGAGGTACTCGGCTGAGGCTCCAGAGACAGGGAATCCGGCGTCGACGATTCTCGCTGTCGGCTCAAGAATGGTGCCCCACTCGACCGAGCCGAACCGACGATGTGCCTCCGCGAATGCAGCGAACGCCCCCGGCGTCCCAACCGAACCCCATCCAACGATGGTCCGAGTGTGACCCCCGTAGCTCATCTCGACTTCGCGCCCACCCCCGCCGAACTCCCCGACGGGGAGCCCGCGACCGGGCATCTCCGCGTAGCCGTCGATCACGATCGGCTCGCCATCGCGAGGCCACACCGTTATGAAACCGCTACCGGCCGGAGCAATGATCCCGATCTCTGTGCACGTCGCTGCGATCGACGCGCCGATGGCGGCATCAATTGCGTTCCCACCGGCGTCTGCGACGGCCGCTCCCGCGGCCGCCGCGAGGGCGGTCGCGGAAGCGATCTGCACTCTCCTCATGCCCGTGAAGGCTAGACCGGTGCCGGATCCTCCACCATCACGGGATTGAATGAAGCGGTGTCGCCGAGATACGATTGGTGCCCACGCTGGACGTGGTGAGCGACCACCTCGATGCGGCTCCTCCGGCTTTGGTCGTCACTCCAGAATCGACGCTGGACCGAACCGGCGATCCAGATTCGATCGCCACGCTCGAATCGGGTTGCATCTTCGCCTGCATCCCAGAGCACGGCGGGTACCACATCGATCCGCCTGCGCGGTTCCTCCGTTCTCGTTGTGACGAGGTAGCGGACGAGCGTGGAGCCCCCTTCGAAGACCCTGATCTCAGGTGCTGCTGCGAGTCGTCCTGCGATGACGACAAGGTTGAGGTCCATGACATCTCCTCTCGATTCGAGGAGGTGCGGGATGCTCAACGATATGGATCGTCTGTGACAGATTCGCGTCAGGAGCCGCGGGCAATCTCCTGATCGAGTTCGTCCAGTCCCGGGAACGCAGGATCGTTGAGCACGATGGCGTCCGCGATCCTGCGGGCCGTGTCGGTGTTGCCGTTGCGAGCCGCGGCGCGTGCTGCGATGTACCAGACGCGAAGGTCGGCTTCTTGGGCATTCGGCCCTACTCGGTCGGGCCCCGTGAGTTCCCAAGCCGCGCCGGCGTCGCCCTCATCGAGGAGATACGATCCGTAGACGACCTTGCCCTCTTTCCAGACTGCGGGTCGGACATCGGCCTTCTGGAGGGTCTCCCACGCTGCCTTGACATCCTTACCGCGCCCCTTCGCGCGAAGAACGTCCATCTCAATGGGGAGATGCGAAGCATCTCCTGCCATGCGGCGGTAGGCACGGAGTTCTGCAAGCGCCGTATCCCAGTCGCCGATCCGATAGGCGGAGAGCCCGAGGGTCTCCCGTATGGTCGAGTCCTGGGGGGCAAGATTCTTGGCGCGCTTCGCGTCTTTGACCGCCGCGTGATACCGCCCGTCGTTCATCGCGGCAGAGGCTTCGCCGAGCGCCTCGAGGGCGGGTGCGATCCGGTCCTTGGGCGTCACGCGAACGAGGGCTTCGACGATCCAGTTGGGCAGATCGACGGCCGCTCCTTGGAGGTCACGTCGACGCTTCGTCTGGTGACCCTCCCAGTCGGCCTTCTCGCCACCCTTCGAAGACCGCCGGTCGTCGTTCCCGTAGGACCGCCCTGATGACCCACCATGTCCACCCGATCGCCCGGCTGTGCCTCCAGACCGACCGGAACCACTCGACCGACTCGACGAACCGCTCGACCGTCCGGACGAACCACCAGACGAACTACCGGAACGACCGGAACCACTCGACCGACTCGACGAACCACCCGACCGTCCGGATGACCCACCTTTGCCGGACTGGCTTCGGTCGTTCTTCTTGTCGTGGTGACTGCTCATTGTTGTATACCCCAAAACGGGCTTAGGCCGCCCCTTGAAGGGGGCGGCCTAAGCGTAATAGTGTTCGGCGGCGACCTACTCTCCCGGGGCCCTTCGGCCCAAGTACCATCGGCGCAGGCGGGCTTAACTTCCGTGTTCGGAATGGGAACGGGTGGGACCCCGCCGCCATGGCCACCGAAACATTGTGAGCGCTCTTTGAGCACTCCATAGCGAGTACGAGTTGCCGTCGCGATATTCATAGTCAAGCCCTCGGCCTATTAGTACCGGTCAGCTCCACACATTGCTGCGCTTCCACTTCCGGCCTATCAACCTGGTCATCTACCAGGGGCCTTACCCGGTTAATCCGGTGGGAGATCTGATCTTGGAGGCGGCTTCGCGCTTAGATGCTTTCAGCGCTTATCCGTTCCGCACGTGGCAAACCAGCCATGCTTTTGGCAAAACAACTGGCACACTAGAGGTGCGTCCATCCCGGTCCTCTCGTACTAAGGACAGCTCTCCTCAAATCTCCTGCGCCTGCGACGGATAGGGACCGAACTGTCTCACGACGTTCTAAACCCAGCTCGCGTGCCTCTTTAACGGGCGAACAGCCCGACCCTTGGGACCTGCTTCAGCCCCAGGATGAGACGAGCCGACATCGAGGTGCCAAACACCGCCGTCGATATGGACTCTTGGGCGGTATGAGCCTGTTATCCCCGGGGTACCTTTTAGCCGTTGGCCTCGGCGCACCCACATGCCGCCGAGGGATCACTAAACCCTACTTTCGTACCTGCTCGACTTGTAGGTCTCGCAGTCAAGCTCCCTTGTGCTTTTGCACTCAACGCCAGATTGCCGACCTGGCTGAGGGAACCTTTGGGCGCCTCCGTTACATTTTAGGAGGCCACCACCCCAGTGAAACTGCCCACCAGACACTGTTCCAGATCCAGATAATGGACCGTGGTTAGAAGAGCTTCATGAGAAGGGTGGTATTTCAACGTTGCCTCCACACCCGCTAGCGCGGATGCTTCAAAGGCTCCCACCTATCCTACACATCGCAGGAAGAGCTTCAATGTCAAGCTGCAGTAAAGGTCCCGGGGTCTTTCCGTCCTGTTGCGGGAAGTGAGCATCTTTACTCACATTGCAATTTCGCCGAGTCTCTGGTTGAGACAGTGCCCGAGTCGTTACGCCATTCGTGCAGGTCGGAACTTACCCGACAAGGAATTTCGCTACCTTAGGCATTCTTGTTACTCGTTCTGTTATGTCGATGCGGGGACGGCCCGCACAGAACTGGTCAGGACATTTCTGCCTGACTCCCCATGTCGCCATGAGGATCGGACTGTATCATCCCTTGTTCTCACGAAGGGCCTGGCGTACAGTCTCTGAGGATCCCTGCAGGACTTGCTCCGAAGAGCTCATCCCGATTCAGATCTCCTTGAATCGTTGGTCTTTCGACCGGTGATTGGTTGGATTTCGTTTCATCGTTCACGAAACATCCACGTACATGTGATAGATGCGTCTCCCGAGGGGTCGGCATCGACGTGCTGGCTCGATGCAATCGGATTCGCCATGCACCGGGAGTGAGATCCCGACGTATGTCGTGTTCACCACCGAGGTAGGGAACGATCCGCTCGATTCGAGCTGGTGTTTCGAGACTTTGGTTTCCTGCTGATTGTCCGCACCAAACGGATTTTCACGGTCATGTTTCCCACCTATCACAGGTGTTTCACACAACTCGTACCGTTGGATACTCGGATGTTCCAGCATATAGCCAGGTTTTGTAACCGCCATTCAGTTTTCTGTTTAACGGTTATAGTTACCGCCGCCGTTTACTGGGGCTTGATTTCACAGCTTCGCTCCGAAGAGCTAACCGATCCACTTGACCTTCCAGCACCGGGCAGGCGTCAGAGGGTATACGTCGTCTTACGACTTAGCACCCTCCTGTGTTTTTAATAAACAGTCGCTTGGGCCTGGTTTCTGCAACCCCATCGGGCTTCGGACGCGAAGTCCTACACCCTACCGGGGCGCTCCTTCTCCCGAAGTTACGGAGCCATTTTGCCGAATTCCTTAACCAGAGTTTTCTCGCTCGCCTTAGTATTCTCTACTTGTTCACCTGTGTCGGTTTGGGGTACGGGTACCCACGAAGCTCGCTAGAAGCTTTTCTCGACGGCATGGGGTGGGTGGCTTCGCCTAATAGCGGCTCGGCATCGTGTCTCGATCTTTGTGAGAGCCGGATTTACCTGGTTCTCGATCTACGCACTTACCCCGGGTCTACCATCGCCCGGGTCCACTTGCCCTTCCGTGTCACTCCATTGCTCACCTAGTACACGCTGGGTCGGTAGGCCCCGAAGGGCTTTCCTTAGCAAACGTGATTCGGTCTGATCGCGTCGTGGGTAGTACAGGAATATCAACCTGTTATCCATCGATTACGCCTTTCGGCCTCACCTTAGGTCCCGACTAACCCTGGGCGGACGAGCCTTCCCCAGGAAACCTTGAACATTCGGCGGAAGAGATTCTCACTCTTCATTCGCTACTCATGCCTACATTCTCACTCGAATGCCCTCCACGACTGGCTTACGCCGCCGCTTCGATGGACATTCGACGCTCCTCTACCATTCACGCCCCCTGGACCACGAAGGCCTGGGTTATGACGCAAATCCGCAGTTTCGGTACAACACTTGAGCCCCGTTACATCATCCGCGCGGGATCACTCGACCAGTGAGCTGTTACGCACTCTTTAAAGGGTGGCTGCTTCTAAGCCAACCTCCTGGCTGTTTGGGCAACCCTACATCGTTCCCCACTTAGTATTGATTTTGGGACCTTAACTGGCGGTCTGGGCTGTTTCCCTTTCGACCATGAAGCTTATCCCACATGGTCTGACTGCTGCGCTTGGCTCTCTGGGATTCGGAGTTTGACTGGGGTCGGTAAGCTTGTTGGCCCCCTAACCCAATCAGTGCTCTACCCCCAAAGAGGAACACGCAACGCTAGCCCTAAAGCTATTTCGAGGAGAACCAGCTATCGCCGAGTTTGATTGGCCTTTCACCCCTATCCACAGATCATCCCCCCAGTTTTTAACCTAGGTGGGTTCGGGCCTCCACGAGGTCTTACCCTCGCTTCACCCTGTCCATGGATAGATCACTCGGCTTCGGGTCTATGACGTGCGACTAGGCGCCCTATTAAGACTTGCTTTCGCTGCGGCTACACCTCTCGGCTTAACCTTGCCACACATCGATAACTCGTAGGCTCATTCTTCAAAAGGCAGGCAGTCAAGGCCGCACAAGGCGGCCCCTCCTACTGCTTGTAAGTAATTGGTTTCAGGTACTGTTTCACTCCCCTCACCGGGGTACTTTTCACCGTTCCCTCACGGTACTATCCGCTATCGGTCGCTAGGTAGTATTTAGCCTTACCAGGTGGTCCTGGCAGATTCACACGGGATTTCACGTGCCCCGTGCTACTTGGGAACATCATTGAGAGCTCGTGTAGATTTCACCTACGGGGCTGTTACCTCCTGTGGCTCGACTTTCCAGTCGAATTCGGTTATCTAACGAGTTTGTAACTCTCTGATGGGATCGACGGCCCATCTAATGAGTCCCACTACCCCAGCACGGCAACGGCGTCGACCTTTAACACCGCACTGGTTTGGGCTCTTCCCGTTTCGCTCGCCGCTACTCAGGGAATCACTGTTGTTTTCCATTCCTCGAGGTACTGAGATGTTTCAATTCCCTCGGTTTCCTTTACCGGCCCTATGTGTTCAGACCGGAATGACTGGGTATTACCCCAATCTGGTTTCCCAATTCGGACATCCCCGGATCAACGCTTATTCGTCAACTCCCCGAGGCTTTTCGCAGACCATCACGTCCTTCATCGGCTCCTAGCGCCAAGGCATCCACCAACTACCCGTAGTAGCTTGAATTACAATTGAATACTTTTGACTTTGTGCTCGCTATGCAGTTCTCAAAGAGCCAGAAGGGCCGTTTCCGCTGATAATGCGGACCCGACTCCTTCACGACTGAACAGTGCGATCCCCCAGGTCACGCTCGAAAGCGCTCTCCGGGGTCAGATTGACAATTCACTAGGAACTGACACAGGGTGAGACCCTGCGTGTAGTTGCTCCTTAGAAAGGAGGTGATCCAGCCGCACGTTCCCGTACGGCTACCTTGTTACGACTTCATCCCAGTCACCAATCCCACCTTCGGCAGCTCCATCCCACAAGGGGTTAGGCCACTGACTTCGGGTGTTACCGACTTCCGTGATGTGACGGGCGGTGTGTACAAGCCCCGAGAACGTATTCACCGTGGCTTTGCTGATCCACGATTACTAGCGACTCCGGCTTCATGGAGTCGAGTTGCAGACTCCAATCCGAACTGGGGACGACTTTACGGGATTGGCTGACCCTCGCGGGATCGCTGCCCATTGTATCGCCCATTGTAGCATGCGTGCAGCCCTGGATATAAGGGGCATGATGACTTGACATCGTCCTCGCCTTCCTCCGAGTTGTCCCCGGCAGTCTCCCATGAGTCCCCACCATTACGTGCTGGCAACATAGGATAAGGGTTGCGCTCGTTGCGGGACTTAACCCAACATCTCACGACACGAGCTGACGACAGCCATGCACCACCTGTCATGGGCGCGTAAGCACACTGTGTTTCCACAGCTAGACCCATGATGTCAAACCCAGGTAAGGTTCTTCGGGTTGCATCGAATTAAGCCGCATGCTCCGCCGCTTGTGCGGGGCCCCGTCAATTCCTTTGAGTTTTAGCCTTGCGGCCGTACTCCCCAGGCGGAACACTTAATGCGTTAGCGACGGCACGGCAGATGTCAATGAATCCGCCACACCTAGTGTTCATCGTTTACGGCATGGACTACCAGGGTATCTAATCCTGTTTGCTCCCCATGCTTTCGCTCCTCAGCGTCGGTACCGGCCCAGTGAGCCGCCTTCGCTACTGGTGTTCCTCTCGATATCTGCGCATTCCACCGCTACACCGAGAATTCCACTCACCTCTACCGGACCCTAGTCACAACAGTTTCGACCGGCGTCCCGGGGTTGAGCCCCGGGTTTTCACGACCGACTTGTTGAACCGCCTACGAGCCCTTTACGCCCAATAAATCCGGACAACGTTTGGCCCCTACGTATTACCGCGGCTGCTGGCACGTAGTTAGCCGGGCCTTCTTCTGGAGGTACCGTCATTTTCGTCCCTCCTGAAAGCGGTTTACAACCCGAAGGCCTTCATCCCGCACGCGGTGTCGCTGCATCAGGCTTTCGCCCATTGTGCAATATTCCCTGCTGCTGCCTCCCGTAGGAGTCTGGGCCGTGTCTCAGTCCCAGTGTGGCTGATCGTCCTCTCAGACCAGCTACCCGTCTTTGCCTTGGTGAGCCATTACCTCACCAACAAGCTGATAGGCCGCGAGGCCATCCCGAAGCGGCGGACCATTTCCTCAACAGACCATGTGGTCCAAAGAGGATATCCGGTATTAATCCGGGTTTCCCCGGGCTATCCCGGTCTTCGGGGCAGGTTCCTCACGTGTTACGCACCCGTTCGCCGGTTTCCCCAGCCGCGCCTTACGGAACGACTGGTTCTCCCTCGACTTGCATGCATTAAGCGCACCGCCAACGTTCGTCCTGAGCCAGGATCAAACTCTCCATCGAAATGATGGGAGAAAGAGTTCCTGATCTCGCTGAGATCTGGAGATCGATCTCTCAAAGGGTGGCCGCGTCGGGACGGGGGTCCCTGATGACGCAGCCTTGTTTTGTACGCGCTCTTCCAACCTGCACCGCGAACGGTGCCGACGGGTCAAGCGCACATTGGCTTTTGACACGCTGTTCAGTTGTCAAGGAGCCCGGATCCCTTCTCGCGCACACGCGTGCGTGCGCCCGAGGTGGGGGGCCTCACAGTATAGCACCGCTAGAAGCTAGCGGGATAGACCACCGGCCGGAACGGCCGGCTGAAGTAGGTATTCAAGCACGCTCCCGCTGTACTGCAAATCACATTGGTGGTTTTCTTCGCCATTCGGCGGGAAATCTCCAGGGCCCTGTCGGGGCCTGCATCAGCGCTGGTCGTCGACCCGTCCTTTGAGCCATATGAACAGCGAGACGAGTGCGACAACGACGAGGATCCCGCCGATCGACATCGCCGCGATGATGTGCATGAACGCGCTCAAAGCCCAGATGATCGGACCAGCGAGGAGGAGGATCGCGATGACGATCATCCAGGTTGGGAAGCGGCTCTTCGATGTGGATGTCACAGAGGCCCTTTCACGTTCGGTGCCCGACGATAGCGCAGCCGGGCGTTCATCCACTCACGCGTGCACGATGCGAACGAAGCGACGCTTCCCCACCTGGACCACGGAGTCGATGAGGTCGGAGGAATCGACGAACTCGTCATCGACGCGTTCGCCGTTGATCCTCACCGCTCCTTGTTTGATCATCCGTCGACCTTCTGATCTGGATGCCACGAGACCGGTATCCCCGAGGAGGGCGGGAAGAGAGATCTCCCCCACCGCCGAAATCGTATGGACTTCGACGCCGTCCGGCACCTCGTGGGAACGGAACAGCCGGTCGAACGCTGCCTCCGCTTCGAGAGAAGCCTCGGCATTGTGATGCCGGGCCACGACTCGGCGGCCGAGTTCCCGTTTTGCCTCACCGGGATGGAGGGAGCCATCGGAGAGGCCTCCCTCGAGGGTCTCGATCTCCACGTCCGTTGCCCCGGCCGCCAGTCGGTACCAGTCGGACATGACGTCATCGGGGATGGACATGACCTTGCCGAACATGTCGGCCGGTTCGTCACGGACCGATATGTAGTTGCCGACCGACTGGGACATCTTCTTGACGCCGTCGGTGCCGACGAGGAGGGGAACCGTGACGACGGACTGCCCCCGCTGACCGCGCCGCTCTTGGAGATCTCGCGCGACGAGCAGGTTCCAGAGTTGGTCCGTGCCGCCGATCTCGATGTCGGACCGGATCGCAACCGAGTCCATGCCCTGCAGGAGGGGGTAGAGAAACTCGATCATCGAGATGGGCTGGTGGGCGTCCCACCGTTTCGTGAAATCGTCACGGTCCATGATGCGCGCCACCGTGAACTCCGACGTCAACTCCAGGACGTCCCTCATGTCCATCGCGGCAAGCCACTCCGAGTTGTACCGAATCTCGAGCCGCTCGGACCGGAGTTGGGTCTTGATCACCGGAAGTAGGCGGTCCGCGAATGCGTGCACGTCTTCGGCACTCAAGCGTTTCCTGGTTTCGCTCTTCTCGGACGGATCCCCAACCTGAGCCGTGAAATCCCCAATGATGAGAACGGCGGTGTGACCCATGTCCTGGAATCTCCGCAGCAGGTCGAAGACGACACTCCATCCGAGCGTGACATCCGGTGCGGTCGGATCGACGCCGAGCTTGACCCTGAGGGGGCGATCCTCCTCGAGGAGGTCGAGGAGCGCTCCCTCCGGGAGCGTGACATCGACGGTGCGCGTGATGTAGTCGAGTTGTTCGTGAGCCGGCTTCATGTGCACGTCAGGCTAGACCCGCCTGCGACCCGTGCGACGAACCTCCATGGACGATCGACCGCCGTCGTGATGCCGATGCGAGGTCCCGAGTCGATCGTGGTGCCCTCCGGCAGCACTCCTCTGATCAGGCGGACGGGTCCATCGATGACCGACGTGCCATCGTGGTCGCCGGTGATACCGAGAGCCGCGCATACCTTGCCGGGGCCGTCGGCGAGGTGATCGCTGCGACCCCTTCGACGCTCCATCACCGCGACGCCGACGGTCGGAACACCACCTCGCAGCAACACAGCTGAGGCATCTCCCTCGGGGCCGGCAACGATATTGGCGCACCAGTGGACGCCGTAGGACAGGTACACATAGAGCGTCCCCGGTTCCCGGAACATCGAGGCATTGCGCGCCGTACGTCCTCGGTAGGCGTGGCTTGCCGAATCCTCGGTTCCCCGGTAGGCCTCGACTTCGCAGATCACGACTTCAGTTGTCCTGCCGCCGAATTCGGTCACGAGCCGCCAGCCGAGAAGTGCCCCGGCAACGTCGACAACGTCCCCTCCAAGGAATCCCCGAACTCCTCGGAGAGTCGTGGCGTCTTCGGTCACACCGATCCGCGGAGCGTTCCACGGGTGGCCGTCTCGACCGCTTCGACGATCGCCTTGCGAATGGGTGCAACGTCTTCGTCACTCAGCGTGCGATCAGGAGCTCGAACGGTCAGATTGACGGCGATGCTCTTGCGGCCCTCGGGGATCGGATCCCCCTCATACACGTCGAAGATCACCCGCTTCTCGACCATTCCTTGGCCGGTCGCGTCAATCGCTGCGAGGAGAGCGCCAGCCGGTACGGTGGAGTCGAGTTCGAATGCGAGGTCGAAAACCTGGGGCGGATAGCTCGAAGGTACTTCGAACTCCCACAATTCGCGTTCGGTGACGATCGGATCGACCTCCACTTCACCAGCAATGACGCGGCCGTCAATTCCGTGTGCAGCAGCAACGGCGGGATGGATCTCACCGACGACGCCGATGGTCTCTCCTTCGTGAACGATTTCAGCCGCTCGCCCCGGATGGAACGGAGCACGCTCCGTGGCCCGCACCTCAACCCCTTCGAGACGCATCGACCCTACGACCAATTCCCACAGTCCGGTCGCGTCATATACGTCGTAACCCCGAGTCTCGCCATCCCATCTCGGAGTCCCTCCCCCGGCCGCGGCAAATCCGAGGCGGTCGGGTTGTTCGGGGAGCACTCCCTCACCGGGGAGGAATACCTTTCCGATTTCGAAGATCCTCACGTTGTTGACTCGTTTCGCGAGGTTCGACGATGCGGCCTTGAGGAGTCCTGGCAGGAGCGTCGTCCGCATCACGCCTTCTTCCTCTCGGAGTGGATTCACCACCGTAATGCCGGTCCTCGCCGGATCATCTTCCGGGAGGCCTAGGGCATCGAGATCGGCTGCGCCGATGAAGGAGAAGCTGAAGACTTCGTGGTAGCCGGCCCCGATCATCACCGAGTGCAGGGTCCGGAGGCGCTGCTCTCGAACCGGCAGCCCCAGACCGTCGCCAAAGCGCAACCGGCCGGGGATGTTGTCGAAGCCGTAGAGGCGGGCGATCTCTTCGATCAGATCCGCCTGACGGTGCACGTCGGGTCTCCGGGTCGGGACGTTGACGATTGACGGATCGACGCCGGCCGTTGCGAAGCCGAAACGTCCAAGCAACGCGGCGACAGCATCGGATTCCATCCGAATCCCCAACAGCCGCTCGATCTCACTCCCATGGAGTTCGATGGTCTTCCGTGCGGGAGGTGCCGGATACTCGTCCACGACCCCTGCCACGATTCCACCGGCCGTCTCAACAAGGATCTGCGCAACTCGATCTGCAGCGAGCCTGCAGAATTCGGGGTCCATGCCTCGTTCGAATCTCGCCGAAGCTTCGGATCGAAGGCCGAGTCGTTTCGAGGTCATCAGCACGCTGGGCGGCTCCCAGTACGCCGCTTCGATCAAGACGTTCTGCGTCTCGTCGGTGACCTCTGTGTTTGCCCCACCCATCACACCAGCGATCGCCACCGGTCGCTCACCGTCCGCGACGACGATGTCGGATGAGTCCAGGGTTCGATCAACATCATCGAGCGTCGTGATCGCTTCGTCTTGTTCTGCGCGACGGATGACGACCTTCGGGCCGAGGCGATCGACGTCGAACGCGTGCGTCGGGTGTCCGAACTCCAACATCGCGTAGTTGCTTGCGTCGACGACGTTGTTGATCGGCCGAACGCCCGCAGCAGCCAATCTCGCTCGGATGTGATGAGGCGACGGGCCGACCGTAATCCCTCGGACCTCGCGCCCCACGAACCGCGGGCATGCCTGGGGATCGACGATGGCGACAGACGTTGCAGCCTGTCCTCCCGGCAGTCCAAGGTCCGGTCGAGCGAGCGGGATCCTGTAGAAGGCCGCTAGCTCGCGGGCAAGGCCGTACACCGACATGCAGTCTGGACGGTTCGGGGTGATCGACACGTCAAAGACGATGTCATCCGTCGGGAGCAGCCCGACGAAGTCCTCCCCCAACCGGTCGGCGGCTTCGGGATAGTCGGTGTCGAGCACCATGATCCCGGCGGCATCTTCTCCAACCTCGAGCTCGGATTCGGAGCAGATCATTCCATTCGAGGTGATGCCACGGATCTTTCGCCGTGTGATCTCGAGGTCGCCCTGGAGCACCGCACCGGGTACGGCAACCGGGACGACGGCCCCCGCCTCGAAGTTCCAGGCACCGCAGATGATGTCGAGGACCTCATCCCCGACGTCAACCTTGGTGACACGGACCTTGTCGGCGTTGGGATGGGCGTCGACTTCCAGAACTCTGCCGATCACGACGCCTTGGAAGCGGTGAGACATACGCTCCCAGCCTTCGACCTCATGGCCGAGGCTCTCGAGGGCCTCGGCGATGGCTTCGGGATCTCTCGTTGGCAGGTCAACGAATTCCTGCATCCAATCGAGTGTGAACTTCATCGGTACTGCTCCAGGATGCGACGGTCGGGATCGAACAAGTGCCGGAGATCGGTGATGCCGTGACGGACCATGGCGAGGCGATCGGCGCCCATGCCGAATGCGAAGCCGGTCACCTCGTCCGGGTCGTACCCGACTGCTTCGAAGACGGCTGGGTGCACCATGCCGCAGCCGAGCAACTCCATCCATCGACCATTGGCATACACGTGCATCTCCGCCGACGGTTCGGTGAACGGGAAGTGGTGGGGTATGAACTTCGTCGTGATGTCGGGTCCGAGGTACTCTCGGGCGAAGTGGTCGAGAACACCCTTCAAGTCACCAAATGTGATGTCGGTGTCGACGGCGAGGCCTTCGATCTGGTGGAAGACCGGCGAGTGCGTGGCATCAACCGGATCACGTCTGAAGACCCGACCCGGCACCACGAGGTAGACCGGCGGTTCGTGCTGCTCCATGTACCTCGCTTGCATGGGCGAGGTGTGCGTGCGCAGCAAGATCTCCTCGGGAACGTCGCCGTAGTCGAGGTACAACGTGTCCGATTCGAGTCGCGTTGGGTGGGCGACCGGGAAATTCAGAGCCGTGAAGTTGTAGAACTCGGTCTCAACCTCCGGCCCGGCGGCGGCCGTGTATCCCATGGCAACGAAGATGTCGACGATCTCGTCCATCACCTGCTGGATCAGATGGGTCGTCCCCCGGGGCGGAACGCGGCCGGGCAGGGTCACGTCGACTCGATCTGTCTCCAACGCATGGGATGCCTCAACAGCTTCAAGCGCCGCCCGGCGCGTGTCGATCAGAGCATTGAGCTCGAGAGCGACGTCGTTGAGCGCGCGGCCGAGGTCGCGCCGTTGATCGGGTGGCGCACTTGCGAGCGATCGACGGCCGGCAGCGATCGGTGACCGTTTGCCGGTGACCTCGGCAGCGAGGTCCTCCAACTCGTTGACCGTTCCGGCTTGTTCGATGCGTGCCGGCGACTCTGTTCGCAGCGATTCGAGTATCTCGTATGTTTCCATGGGTTCCGAGAGGTTAGTGGTGGGTTCCACGCCTCCCGCTCCTGTCGATCGTGGGAGCTTGCAGCGGGCTGAGTTAGGAGAGTTCCTGCGCCGCGGCCTTGGTCTGTGGGGCGGTCTGGAGAATGCCAACCAGGCCGAGATAGAGAAGCGGAACACTGAAGTACATCACAAGGCTCAGTCCAGGCAGCGGGCCGGCGACGACCATCGCCAGGCCATAGACGACGATCGGAGCGGCAGCCAAGAGGTTGCCCAATCTGTTCGCCTTCGTGGTCTCCCTCTGCCACAGCAGCGCAGGGTGTCGGCTCAGATACCAGTAGAGCCAGATGCGGACCAGGGTCGCGGCGATGAGGACGGCGCCATACAGATGCAGCGTCGTAGCGTCGTCCGGGTACTCGCCCAGGGCAGATGTGACGAACGGGATCAGCGACACTGGGAGCAGGTACAGCAGGTTGATCCACAGCGCCCCGGTATCGATGTAGCGGACGCGCGCGAAGGTGGTGCGATGCCATGCCCAGTACATGCCGACGAGCAAGAAACTGATGACGAAGGCAGAGAACGTCGGTCGCATCTCTTCGAGCGACGCGCCAAGTGATTGGCCCGAACCCAGATCCGGGACCTTGAGCTCCAGGACCAGGATCGTCACCACAATCGCGAAGACCCCGTCGGTGAAGGTCAAGACTCGATCCGGGTCGAGCTTACGTTCTACCTCAGGGCTCAACTCCGGCCCGCTACTCTCCGTCACATCCTCGTCCTTCCAGTGCCATATGGTCCAACCAGCAACCTACATGTGTCCGCACCGTCGATTCAATCCGGCATCGGAACGAAATGTACGCCGCGTCGGTGATCGATAGGCGACACAGCCCCCGTGAGAAGAACGACGAATTCACATCGACATGGTTTCGTAGACTCGAATGCCGGTGACGATTGGGCAGGTCTCGGCAATCGCTGTTGCCTCGTCGAGATCGACGGCGTTGACAATCACGTATCCGGTGAAAGCATCCAGGTCCAGGGCCAGGTCCCTGGTACCGGCTCGTGTGATCTCCCTTCCGGCTCCGGACGGTCCGCCCGCGTCAACCATCTTGTCTCCGATAGATGCGAACCAGTTTCCCCAGGCCTCCATGATTTCCGGGGTCGGTGGCACGAATCCGTAGGTCAGGAACACGAACTTCTTCACCGATTCTCCTCCTCGTTCAACGCTCCCGGGAGATCGCTCCCACCTGCCGCTCAGGTAGCACGAAACTCGAATATGCTGAATGCACGCAACCCCAGGTCTGGGCGACAACGCTATCACCGCTGTCGCCGCCGTGCGGAGGCCAATCCAACCACCCTGGCAGGGCGTGTGCCCTCCCAGGGTGGCCGGACATTGGCGACTCGTGCGAATCCGGGTTGCGACCTCCGGCGGTCGAGACCGGCCCCTCGGAGGGGAGTTGCACGTGGTGCGCGCTGCTAGGTTTGGCGCAATTCTAGGAGGATGATCAACCATGCATACAGACCGCTGTCGCATCCAATTTGTGTCAGACCGCCTGGTCGAGCAGATCATCGACGGGGAGAAGACCGCCAGCGTGGTAGCCCTGGACGAGGTCGATCTGGACGAGGATGAGTACAACCACGCCCTCGTGGTCGGCAGGTGGTACGACGTTCACGACCTCGGACGGACGAACCGCTGCACCATCCGGATCACAGCGATGGAGTTGTGCCGCTGGGACGCCATTCCCGAACGCCTGTGGCGCGGAGAGACCAACGGGAGCGCCGACGAATTCCGGGGTGACCACATCGACTACTTCGAAGACCCCGCCGACGACTTCGAGTTCGTGGCCTACTACTTCGAACTCGCGTCCCGCTAGACCGAAGGAGGTCTATTCAAGTTCCGCGGGCACCGTCACGAACCGGACGCGCTCGAATCTCCCGAGGACGAACCCGACGAGGACGATGCGGACGAGGATGAATCACCTGAGGATGAATCACCTGAGGATGAGACCCGACCCTCGTCCGGTGTCCGGTACACGGACGGCTGCTTCTTGCTGAGACTCGCGTGCTTGGGGCAGGATGCGACCGTTCCCGGTCGCCACTTCCCGTTGCAGAAATGGCTGGTGGCCACCTACGGCCTCCTTTCGAAGCCCGAATCGTACCCGGCATCGAACGTTGTCTACATCCCGGGGTCGGCAGCCCGCCGTCCGCATACTCCCGGGCTGGTGGGGTTCGAGTCTCGTAGCTCGGGTATCTCGGGTGACGCAAGAGACCGAAATGAAGGTCTCGAAGCATCCGAACTTGCGCGATACTTGTGCACCCAACCCAAGGAGCAGCTCATGAAGAGCAAGGGCACCGCTACATGGAACGGCGACCTGTTCAACGGATCAGGAACCGCATCGCTCGACTCGGGCGCTGCCGGGCCCCTGCCAGTCAGCTGGGCGAGCCGTACCGAGGCAGCGAAGGGCAAGACCAGCCCCGAGGAACTGATCGCAGCAGCACATGCAGCCTGCTACTCGATGGCGTTCAGCAACATTCTCGCCGGCGCCGGTCACGTTGCGACGCAGCTTGATACATCAGGTGTGGCGACCTTCGCAAAGACGGACGCTGGGATGCGCAT
>FLOH01001202.1_pt1 | contig 41870 bp, 25 predicted proteins | sample 756751 | NCBI WGS metagenome assembly FLOH01 (sample SAMEA4026879, study PRJEB14308) | marine metagenome | biome: coastal water; material: water | depth 74 m
AGATCCTGTTGAGATCATCTACCGGGAAGAGCGCTGCGTGATTAGCCAACGCGAGCTGGGAACGGATTTTGACGAATTCCAACAGGGCCTTAGCCACGCGCTCCGCCAGAGCCCAGATGTGATCTTGATCGGCGAAATGCGAGATGCTGAGACCGTTGCGGCAGCCTTGGATGCGGCCGAAACCGGGCACCTCGTCTTGTCGACGCTGCACACGGTCAATGCGGCCCGCACACTGGATCGAATCCTATCGTTCTTCCCGTCTCGCCAGCATTCCCAGATCTGTATGCGTCTCTCGGACAATCTGGCCGGTATCGTGTCCCAGAGGCTAGTACCACGTAGAAACGTAGCGGGCTTGATTCCAGCGATCGAGCTGCTGACCTCGGTCCCCAGGGTGAAAGAGATCCTCCTTGAGGGCGAGACGGTCGAGATCGACCGACTCCTTGCCAAGGGCGGTTTGGAGGGCTTGATCTCTTTTAACGAGTCCCTAGCACGTCTTGTAGAGCAGGGATTGGTCGAGATGGATGTCGCCTTGGCGGCTAGCGATCGACCCGAAGAGCTGACCCTAGCTTTGCGTGGGTTCTCTACGGGCACAAAATCTCGTCTACGAATGGCGTAAAGCGGGAAGGGAAAAGGGCTCCGAGCGTCTATAGGTCGGAAGCCCCACAGCCGCGATTCTGGGTAAGCGGGGCGTTCATCCACCGGAAGCGAGATTCCTATGTCGCTCTGGTGTGTTTTCCTTTGCTAGCATGGAAGCCCTATGAACCTCTCTCTGATTCAAAATGTCGCTTGGCTTGGCTCTGCCGCTCTGGCGGGGTACCTTGGCTGGTACTTATTCGATTTCAAACAGCACCAGTTTGAGCGTCTGTCGGTGCAGCCCAACTCGATTTTTGAGGCGGCTCTGACCAACGTGGTTCGACCCGACCCCATCGATACGGCGGACTTTGATTTCCCGATAGTCGAGCTGCTCTACCACCAGATGAACTGGACCGACAAGCCCAAGCCCAAGGTCGTTGAGGCCGCAGTGGAAGGTCCGGTGACCGTCGAGCGGCCGAAGATTAGCGTGGCATCTCTTCTGGACGTTTTGTTTATTAGGTCTGCGAATTTCGATTCAGCTCAAAGTCTGGCTTTGGTCAGTTATACCGATCAAGGGCTAAAGCGTAAGGCCAAAGATGGCATGGCGCAGCTGAACATCGGTGACCACCTACCCGAGCCCCACCAGGCGATTTTCGTGAAGAAGATTCTTGGTAAGGGAGTGCTTTTTGGTTTCGAGGTCGCCGAAGGCGAGGACCCGCGTGAGCCCGAGCTTCTCTCCACCCCCGAGCTCGATTCAGGGATCGTAATCGTCGAAGCGGGGCCAGACGGGGCGCTTGCCCCGACCGTTGAATCTCTCTTTGGCCCAGGTCTCAACGCACCTGCCTACAATCCACTAGAGACCATCCAGACGGGGCCAGACCGTTTCTTGGTTGGCACGGATGACGCGAAGCAGTTTCGGGATAACTTTGCGTCGATTATCGCCAATACCGACCACCGTCAGCACCGCGACCCAAACACTCGTCAGCCGGACGGTATTGAGCTCACGAAGGTCCCAGGCGGCTCAATCGCGGCAAAGCATGGCGCGAAAGAGGGCGACATCATCAAGAGCGTGAACGGCCATGCGGTCACCACGACCCAAGAGGCCATCAAGTACGCGCAAAACAATGCTGAGAAGTACAGCACTTGGGAGATCCTCGTGGAGAACCAGGGTGTCGAGCGGACGGTCTACTACGAAGTTCCCGAGGAGTAGCTCCTCGACGGAGTCTTTAGACATACGGCTTCTGGGCGACCTCGCTCGGAAGCCGTATTCTCGTTTCCGGGGACGCCCTTACTGTTATTCTCTTGGCCATGGATGCTGAAAGCATAGGACTCAGCTCGGGCGAGTGGCTGACCGTAGATCAAGGTAACTCAACGACGAAGTTGGTGACTTGGAGGGGAAGCTCGGGCGCTCCTTGCGTGGAAGAGCGCGCGACGATCAAGCACTGCGATCTATTGCGCGGCGGGCTGCCGGCAACCTTTACGCGGAGTAGGTTTCAGGGCATCGCTCTCTCCTCGGTGGCGGGCGAATCAGACCTCGAAGCGCTCCTTCGCTGCCTGGACGGATTGGGGCCTATCGTCCGCCCGAGCTGCGGACTTGCACTGGAGGTTCGACACCCTGAAACCATCGGCACGGACAGGCTCTTTGCGGCACGTGGGGCGGTCGAGTTGGTTGGCTCCACCGAGGGTGCGCTAATCGTCGTCGACGCGGGAACGGCACTCACCGTGGACTGTGTACGTGACGGTGTATTCTTAGGAGGTGCGATTGCGCCGGGTCCTTTGCTTCTCAGCGAAGCGCTTGCAGGAGGAGGGGCCCTGTTGTTTGGTGTCGTTCCGGTTCCCGGAGTCTCAGCGCTAGGGCGGGAGAGCCGAGAGGCGCTCGAAGCCGGCGTGGTCGTCGGATTCCGCGGCGCCGCAAAGGAGCTGGTGCGTTGCCAGCTCGCGGATGCGGCAATGCTTGGCAGCTCTTCTTACTCCGTCTTTTTGACAGGTGGCGCAAGGCATTTTTTGATGGAGCCCGAGCCCTTTGTAGACGCAATTTTACGCGTCGAAGAGGACTTGGTTCACCGCGGCCTTTTGGCCTCACTTTGGAGCGAACTCGAGCAGGGCAGAGCGTGAACGCAACTTCGACATCAAGGCCTAGTCCCGTTCTCATTCGGGAGTTGACTCCGCGTGGCCGAGGCGGGGTTTCGATCCTGGAGATCGAAGGTCGTGGCGCCCTCATTCAGCTGTCTCGACTGGCACCCGAGCTACTTGGCAAAAGTGTAGATTCGCTTCGAAATGCCACACTCGTACGTCTTCGAGTCCCTTGCGGGGACGGTGGGCCCGTCGAGGAGGATCTGGATGAGGCCCTCGTCTGGCAGCGGGCTGACGATTGCTTTGAGTTACACTTGCACGGGAGTCCCGTTCTCTTGGAGCGAGTGATTACTCTCTTGGAGGGGCCGCAGAGCACAAGGGCGACACCCGCCTCTAAAGGGCAGGTGTCCTCTCGTTTTGGGATGAGATTTGAGCAGCGTGCAGAGCTGCTGCTCGCCAGCGCACCAAGCGATTCGGCCGCTCGAACTTTGCTAGACCAGGCGAGCGGAGCGCTGATGAGTGCGCTGGCTCAACTCGCAATCATTGAGCCGGCTGCCCGGGCGGAAAGACTCCAAGAGCTTGTTGAAAATGGTCGTGTCGCCGCACGCCTGATCGACGTTCCACGAGTCGTGCTTGCGGGGCCGGTCAATGCGGGGAAATCGACACTATTCAATTTACTCGTCGGCCAAGAGCGGGTCGTTGTCTCCCATGAGGAGGGGACAACACGCGACGCTGTACAGGCGCGTGTTCGGTTTGGTGCATACGCCGTGGATCTGGTGGATACGGCCGGAGCACGCGAAGCCACAGGGGTAGCGGCGGAAGTCGAGCGCGACGGGCAAGCCCAAGGTCAAACGGAAGCGTCTGCGGCCGACGTTGTGATCTGGCTGTCCAGCAACGGGGAAGCCCCCGATCCCCGTAATTTCTCCCATGCGCCCCTGATTCGCCTTTCTTCCAAAGCCGAAGGGGGAGAGTCAGCAGTCGACGCCCTCCGAATCTCCTCCCATCGCGACCCGGTTGGGGCCAGAGAGCTCGTCGAAGGCGCATTTCGCCAGGCCCTGGGGCTCCCGAGGAGTCCATGGAAGCCGGGCGCCCCAGCGCCCTTCGATATTCCTCTTAGGGAGTGTGTTGCGGAGCTGGCGGCACTCAAGGACGAAGCGAGCTTCCAAGCGGCACTGGCCAACCTGCTTCTCTCCTGATTTTACCCGGGGGGACAAACTACTGTGGATCCCGTGCATTTGAGGTGTATCCTCTGCCTAGTGACTGTGCCTCCCGCATCCATAGGGGCGAGGGCAAGGACTCACCCCTGACTGTCCCTGACCGCTTTTCCTTCAAGCTAAGTCCATCATGCCTGGTCTGCGCCACCTCGTCTCGATCGACGACCTCTCCCTCGCGGAGATCTCGCAGCTTTTTGAGCACGCTAGAATTTTTTCAGAGAACCTCCGGGACTCTGCTGAAACCTGCCGGGGGCTGATCGCGGCGAGCATCTTTTACGAGCCTTCAACTCGAACGCGATTGTCTTTCGAATCCGCTATGCTTCGCCTTGGTGGAGGGGTGATTACGGCCGCGGACATGAGTGTTTCTAGTGCTTCAAAAGGTGAGTCGCTCGCAGACACCGTGCGTGTTGTGAGTGGGGCTTATGCAGATGTCCTTATTCTGCGCCATCCGAGTGAGGGGGCGGCGCGTTTGGCTGCTCAGTATTCGGAGGTGCCCGTAATCAACGCAGGGGATGGAAGTCACGAACACCCGACTCAGACTCTGTGCGATCTCTACACACTTTGGATCGAGAAAGGCCGGCTGGAAGGGCTCGACATCGTACTCTCCGGCGACCTTCGGTATAGCCGTACGATTCACTCGTTCGTCTACGCGCTCGCACGATTTGGCGCCAACTTGGTTTGTGTTCCTCACCAAGGGCTTGAGCTTCCCGATTACGTAGTAAAGCGCCTCCGCGAGGAATACGGGGCCGAGCCACAAGCTGCGGATGCATCGTGCTTGGGGGACTTGGCGTCTTCTTCAGACGCTGTATACATCACGCCGACTAAGCCTCACCAGCTCTCGCTTTACACCGAGGCGCAGCGCGGATTACGCCTCGTTGATCACGTCGACGCGGTTTACATGACACGGCCGCAGACCGAACGCTTTGGTGAAGCCGATTCCGCCACAGGCTACATCCATCTCGATACGGACATCATGTCGGGAGAAGCACTCCGCGAGGCGGTGGTGATGCACCCGCTTCCCCGTCGCGACGAGATCTCTCCGGAGTTCGACGCGGACCCTCGTAGCATCTACTTCAAGCAGGCCGCTCGAGGCGTTCCCATTCGCATGGCCATTTTAGGCATGCTGCTTGGAAGACTCGATTTTACGCACTCACCAAGACGCCACCTCGAGGCGACCTATCCGGTGAACGCCATGGGGAATCCCTGCCCAAACATGGGGTGCGTCTCTCACACAGAGGTCCGCCAGGCTCCCGCCTCTTATCGGATCGTCTCAAGATTTCCGGTGCGAGCCATTTGCGCCTACTGCTCTAGAGAGCTGAACCTCACGCTAGTCGGCGCGGTCGGTCGGCCGGTCGCCTTTCGTCCGGATGCGGCTGAGGCCCGACGAATCGAGCCAGCGGAGCTCGTCTTCTTCCGGGATTTGGCCGAGGCTGCAAGCGCTGGCTTTACCGTTGGTACCGGTGTCTAGCCCGTCGATTCCCCCGTGGGGAGCTATGCAGCCAAGGGTGGGGGCCACTCAACGCTCCAAATTTCTCGGGATTACCGCTACGGCACAGAGATGTTCGACTTCACCTAACCCACTTGAGCGGAATCGCTCGGAGAGCTATTCCTGGAAGTTTTGGAAATATCTTCCGGTTCCCGTGGGAATGGGCCCTCAGGTCACTTTTAGGGCCATATCCCAACCTTTCTCCGGTTGCCCGGACCCTGCAGGTTAGGCCTCAAACGCTATTTGGCACGCTACTTGTACTTAGTTAGTCGACTCGTGTTTTGTGGGTCCTTTTGGACGGCATCAGGCAGTCCTTTCGGCCTTGTTCTTGCCCGAGTCGCTTATAAATGAAACAATCACAGTCTTCCCCGCTATGGTTCACGACCACGAACTCAGAACAGGCTCCGCCCGCGTGGCGCGCTTATCTGTCTTCGGGTCTTGATGATTAGGACTAATCACCTAGTCGCCGTAGTCCGGCCTCTCCACCTCCCCCCTAGAAGTCTCTCCCCACCTTCAGAGAAGCCAGAAGCGAAACAACTCCCCGCTATGAAAAAGATTCTCGATACCCAACCAAAGCGTTCGCGCAGCCTATTTGGCGCGTCCTTGACCTCACTGCTCCTCGCGGTAAGCATGACTGCTTGCGGTGGTAGTTCTCCTTCTGGCGGTAGCTCCGGCACCTCGGTTGGTTCCGAGCACGCGAATCCAGACGGCACGGGGTGGTTTACCGAGGCGAACTTCGGCGGTTCGGCTTCCAAGCTGTATATCACCGACGTTTTTTGGGGGCGGCTCGTCAACGTATTTGACGGGAATGGCAACCTTCGCCACCGCGATTACTTGATTGGCGAGGATATTCGCTCCGATGGTGTTGACTATCAACTCGACATCAACGCGGTCACGGAGCAGGCGTCGCTGACGATCCTGCACCCGCACGGAACGGGCCTCTACACTTTGGCATTCGATCGCCTCGATCAGAACTTGGGGCCGATCCTACCCAAGTCGGATTCCGGTTCGGCACCTCCGTTCTCATTCGTACCGCGCAACGCGACGATTGGCGTTCGCTTTTCGGACTTGATCAAGCCGGGGACGATCAACTCCTCTACGTTGAAACTACTTGTGGGAAACCCACCGGAGCTTCCCTTCGAGGCGCGCCTGACGGTCGACCCCAATTACGGGGACACGGTGGGCGGGGTCTTTTATCCCACCCGTGTTCTGCTCGACACGACGGTTTCGGAGCTCGAGGCGGGGGAGAGCCTCTTGCCTTTGAACTCGCTAGGCCTTCCTCCAAGTAAGACCACTGCACTGCCCAACGTCTCGCTGCGTATCCCCAGCATTCTCGACTTCAGCACGGGCCAGTTTCAAGTCCTCACCAACCTAGTCGGCAACGGACTTTCGTCTTCTGGGAATGGTCCGGTTGACTTCTCTCTGCCAACCAAGGAGGTCATCCGCGCGATGCGCTCCGGTGGTGATGCGCTCACGACGGGCGACACGAACAATGGCTTCCTTCTCGACCTCAACGCACCTCAAATCGTCGGCTCCCAGCCGGTGACTATTCTTAGTGTCGTCGCCGACGTCTCGGGGGGGCCCGGCGATTACGTCGTGTCGTTCGAGTACGCGTCTTTAGCGTGTGCAGCGGCGATTGAAATCGGTGATGTCCTCAGCCTACCTGGGGTCTTCGCGGAAGCTACGGCACCGTCTTCACCTCCATCGCTTGGCCTGCTTGCGGACGTTCGAGTGAAACTTCTTGCGGGCGATCCGATCGACTTCCACACCGGTTCGGGGCAAGTGCTCTCCACCTTTGATAAGGCGGGCGGGGATTTCTCGGATTGTTTTATGACCTTCTCGCCCTTGGCGACGAGTCTGCCTAGCACAGGGGTCTCACCTGACGCGCACATGGTCGTTCGCTTTAGTGAACCTATGGACCCGAGCAGCGTCCGTCCCTTTGACACGTTCACGGTGACACGCCTCTCGACGAATCCGGGCATTACTGGGTTTGTAGTGGGGGACATCAGCCCCTCCGCGGACCTGAAAGAGTTTCGTTTTATTCCATCGTTGCCGTTGGCGCACAGCCAGGGCTCAGGCGAGTCTTACTTCATGAACTTGCTCGATGGCGAGTTCGGCCTAACGGACCTCGCCGGGAACGCCCTGTCCGAAAGTCTGGATCAAGTCGTGTTCGACATGAAAGTCGATGCAGCGACCGAACGCAATGGAAGCATTGTCTTGAGGTTCAACAACCCGAACGAAGATGGCGACTTCTTGGGGACGGTTCCGCTGACGGAATACGCGGGACAGTTCTTGCTTGATCCTATCCGCGGCTTGATTCGCGCTCGTCCCGTTGAACGTACAGCGGCCGTCGCGGATCGATCACAGGCCGTGCCGAGTATTATGATTGCTCTGCCCGCTGGCGTGCAGACTCCTCTGTCACCACTGGGGAGCCGTATGATGGATGTCTACCGTTACTTTGACGTCGGACTCTCCGTGACCGATTCGTCTGGTTACAACATGGATATCGAAGGGCTGAACTGGGCGCCATTGGCGGGTCAGTTGCAAGCTGACTTCTTCGAGGAGTTTGAGATCAACCTCTCTCATTGCCTCAAGATGCCTGACGAGCAGCGCAACTCGGCCCTGCTTCCGGCCAAGCCGACCTCCGGCCTTCTTTCGAGCACGTTTGCAGAAAACATACTCCCCGATCCGGCGGCCACGGGCGATTCGGTCCACCCAAAGGCGCTTGGTTACTTGATTGACCCGGCAGAGCTGTTCATCGGTGCGTCTGGCGCGAAGTTCATGCCGTACCCCATGAATCGCAACCTGCCGGTTTCCGAGTTTGCTTACTTCACTTGGCGCGACACTTCCGTTCAGGCTGTTGGCGGCGTCTCCAGCTTTGGTGTCCCCGCAGCTATCGAGGCTGTGGTTGGCTTGACGAGTACGGCCGACACGGGCACCGTCGCCGGCCAGGGCAACGTGCCAACCATTGGCCTGCCCCTCCTCATGGAGTTCAAGTGCTACCCGTCCGACACGGGTATTGGTCTCAACTCTCTTGATTGCGCAATCGCGATTAACTCTTCCTCCAAGCCGACCTTCCGGATCTTCTCGACGGGCGGATACGATCCTGGCGGAAACCCAATCATTAAGAACCCTGATACGCAGCCCGGTCCAAGCGGTGGCTATAACCAAAGCTCGACCTCTGGGTTGCCGATTGGCGCGCCTACTCCGAAGCAAGACAACGTCTTCTACTTTGGCCAGCTTGACTTGGTCATCCGTGTGAGTCGCTCTTATACCCGCTGGCTTGATACCGACGAGTCGAACCCAGACTTCTTGTCGCCGGTACTGGAGCCTCGTCCGAGTGAGCAGCCCTCCGGAAGCCAGCTTGTCCTGGCGTACCGTGGTTCTACGGCAATAGGCACGGTGACCGACAAGTCCAAAGACCCTCTGCTGAATGCTAGTAGTCTCGACGCTTATGGTGATGAACTTCACGCCGGCGCCCCCCCCGCTCCCGCACCGATTCAATACGGTGCTACTGTAAGCAAGAACCCGCACATCAACGGCTTCTTGCAGCAAGATCCAGTGAGTAAGATTGCCCCGTGGCAAGACAGCGTTGACAGTGTCGACGGTGGACAATACATCCAGGTGCGCTTTTCTTTGATCGGCAATACGGAGACCGGGCTAACCCCGGAACTCTCAGCGTTTGGCCTTGCCTACTTGAGGAATTCCTGATGCTCCCCAGCTACTTTGATCTCAAAATGACCTCTACTCATCTCAAGGCCTTTGCCTTCGCAGTTTGTGCTGCCACCCTTTTGCCAGCTTGCGGTCCATCCGCAGGTAAGTCAGCGGCTCTCGACCTAATTGGAGCGACCCTTCCGCACGCAGACGGGACCCATTACGTTGTGGAAAACAACTCTGCGGGCGCGGCATCCAATATGACTTTGCTCAGCGTGAGCTGGGGCCGCTTGATTGATGAGGTCTACGACGCCGCCGGAACTTTGGTTCACCGCGATCTCGCTATCGGGCCGGACATCGATTCGGACGGTTTGGACTATCAGGTGTCTACGAATCCGATCAGCCAGCGCACGACCCTCACCATTCTGCACAACTTCGGCACGACCGATTACTCTGCAGCTTTTGAGGCACTGTTCTTGGGCATGGATGATCTTCTTCCGAAGAGCCTAGCCTCCTTTGAGTTGCCGCCTTATTCAATGGTTCCACGGAACTCGGTGATCGTACTGCGGTTCTCTGATCTGCTTGATCCAGCAACGGTGACTCAAGACAATATTCGCGTCTTGTCAGGTTATACCCCGACAACCCCATTCTCATCGCGCATGGTGCCTGATGTGAACTTTGGCGCATCTGTTGCGGGAACGTTCTACTCAACCCGAGTGCTCATTGACCCCGTGGTCTCTGAAATGGAGTCTCAGGCTACGGGCCTTCCAATAAACGGTTTGGGTCTGCCTGGCGCGATCAATACCGGTTCGCCCAACTTGGCCATCCGGATTCCAACAAAATTGGATTTTGGTGTGGGGCAGTTTAGTCGTCTTGAGAACATTACGAGTCACGCCCTTAACGGCGCGGGCAACCAGCCCATTGATTACGATTCACCCACGAGTGACGTCATCCGAGCTTTGCGAACAGGTGGGCCGACCGACAAAGTTCAAGATCCCAACAACGGCTTCCTACCCGATGGCATAGCTCCTCAAGTGGTCGGTAACCAGTCGATCACAATCGACTCAATCGCCATCGACATCGGTGCCCCTGCCGGCAACTATCTTGTCGGCCTGACTTATGCTAATGCAAACTGCTCCATCGCCGCCAAGGTCGGAGACATCCTCACCCAACCAGGTGTATTTGCAGAGGTGACCGCCGCCGGCTCGTCCCCTGTAGGCGGAAGTGTAAGCGGCGTGAAGGTTCGCCTTCTCACTACCGACTCCGGAGTACCGTTCCCTTCTGGTGGCAACTACTTCACAACTTGGCAACCGAGTGGCCCTATCGGCGCGGACTGCTTTGTTGAGTTCGATCCTCCGGCTGGACTGGGTACCAACGTCGACGTGGATCCTACGGCCTCTGTGATCTTGCGCTTTAGCGAACCCATGGACCCGGAATGGATGAGCACGTTTGATGCTTTCGTTGTTTCGCGCCAGGATTTAGCCCTCAAAGATATGGGCACGCGAACGTTTGTTATAGGGGAAGCCTTCCCCTCACCAGACCTTAAGCTTTATAGGTTCACCTCAAGGGTGCCTATGGAACATAGCGTCGGCGCTACGGAGGACTTCTATGTCCACATCTTCGAGGAAGAGGGCGTCGTCGACCTCGCAGGTAACGAGCTGGCGAACCCCTTCCCAGCCGTTCCGTTCTTTATGGATGCGGACGCGCCCACCTACGACACAGATCACGAAGCTTTCCGTTTTGGAACGTTCTTCGATCAGCCTTTGGGTGGGAAAGTCATTGACGACGATGGCAACAGCCTCGCAGATATGCGTGGGCAGTTTGTTTATGACTCCGTACGTGGCAAAGTGAAGCCTCGTCCCGTTGACCGCTTCTCCCAAACGATTGACAGAAACGTTGGAGTCCCCGGCTGGATGGTTCCGAACGCGGAAGTCGTAAAGAACCCAGGGCAGCTCATTGGAACTTTCCAAGAGCCCCTCAATCCCCTTGGTTGCAAAATGATGACCCTTTGGCGTTATTTCGACATGGGGTTGGATGTGGTCGACGAAGCCTTCGTGAACATCGATGTTGAGCACGTAAACTGGGCTCCGATTGGCACCAAGGTAATCAGCGAATATTACCCCGATTTCTCGATTTCGTTTGCTACTAGCAATCGTACGCCTGATGAGACTTGGGTCGCACCTCCGAACACCCTGATCTTCCCTAATTCGGGGTTTCTGACTGCGTCCTATAACGAGAACATCCTCCTCGATGCGAACAATCCTCTCACTACAGTTCACCAAAAGGAGGAGGGCTATTTCATCGATCCTATCGAGAAGTTCAAGTCGGATTCACAGACGCTGATGTTCCCGTACCCGATGAACAAGTATCGTCAGCCGGATGACTTCCTCTACTGGACCTACCGAGATACGGCTATTACCGCTGTCGGTGGTAGCGATATCGAGATTGGTCTTGAACAACCTGTGCTTTATGACACCCCACTCGGCTCCCTCCAGGACCCGCTGTTGCCGCTTGGTGCGGGGTCCTCTACGATCACAGTTGAATTGGATGAAAATGGCGTTCCGATCATTTCGGACTACCAAATCTCTCCAGGCTTGGTGATCCCTTCCTTCGGACTTCCGATTCTCACCGAGTTCCGCTGTTACTCTTCGGACGAGGCGATCGGCATCAACCGCTTAGATACATCTCTTGCGATGGATCCCAGTTGGACTGGTGGTGGAGTGACGGGCCTAGTGTTCGGGACGAACCGACCTTTCCAGCGCATCTTCTCCTCAGGTGGTGCCGACACCAGCGGTAATGATGTCTACAAGGACCCGGACCTTGAACCGATCCCTTCTGGTGGCTTCAACTACGAGCCACTACTTGCGCCTCTAGGTGTCGCCACCGGTTCTGCGGATAATATTTTCTACATGGGCCAACTCGACTTCGTGATTCGCGTCAGTCGCATCCACACGGTCTGGCACCAAACTGCGATTGCAACCCCTACCTACGCAGAGCCCGTGATCGAACCTCGTAATGAGAATCAGCCAGCAGGCACGAGCGTCAACTTGCACTTCCGTGGGGCCATCCAGGTCGCGGGTGGAGTGGCAACGACCGATGCCGAGCAGCTTAACATGTACGGCAACGTTCCGGCCTCTGGTGATCCCTTGGTCTTTGGTGACCCTGCTGCGGACAATGGCGCGATTACCTTTGACACGACTTTAGGCCAGCGCTGGACCGAGAACCTCAGCGAGCTTAACTCGATGCGCTTCTACCAAGTGCGCATGACCCTTATCAATAACGCCGCAGCCGGGACCTTCCCGGAACTGTCAGGACTCGGCTTTGCCTACGAGCGCCTGTAAAATGGTCTCCTCTCAACTCCCCCCCAAAAGGGCCCGCCTTCAATTTTGGAGTCGGGCCGACATGGCCCAAACCAAGTCACTCATGAATCCTATTCGTCTGACAGCGCTTGCTGCTCTCTCTTTCTTACCCGTTGCCTGTGGTGGTTCCAGCACTTCCGGTGGGCCTCTTGTTGGGAACGGCTTTCAACTGATTTCGATGTCGGTCCAACAGGCCGCCATCTGGCAAGTGAACCGTCCCATTGATTTTGTGTTTAGTTCGCCGGTGGAGTTCTCCAGCGTCAGCCTAAATACGATCTCAATTCGTGACTTGAACGGACTGCCTGCATCGGGCGCGTTCACCTTGCTGAACCCGACCAAAGTTCGCTTCCAGCCGACTTGCCCTGTGCTTGACGACTTGTCGGATTCGGGCTTGAAAATTGGTGGAATCAACTATCAGATTGCGGTTTTCGGATCTGCTTCTGGAAGTGGCCTGACGGTCAAGTCCACCGCCGGAGTCGGCCTTAAGGATGCTCAAGTTCGTACCTTTGTTACGCCTTTATCCTCCGTGCCCGCCGTTGCATTCATCGATACCCAAACCGGTCCCGCGACACCAGTTGTTCGCCAACTCGATGGTGGCGGGGCGGCTATCAATCCTGAAGATGAGGTCACTCATATTGAAGTGGCCGCTGGCGCAGGGTCTGATGTCGAATTTACTTTTGACACCGTGTCGCAGACGTTTAGTGTTCCCGTTGGACAGGGACTGAACCTCTACAGCGACGAAATGACAAAGGTTTCGGTCTTGATTGAGTTCAACCAGCCTGTCAATCCGGCCAATGCGAACATCTCAAGCAAGCGGGTATTCTTGGAGTACCTCGACATAGCGGGCGGCCCCAACAACTGGGTTCCCGTCGCTACCGACGTGCTCCTTGAGCGCAACTGCAGCGAGACCGGTGCGACCTTGCGGTTGCAGCCACTCGGTATGCTTCCCCAGTCCAGTGAGATACGAGCTGTCGTCACCACGGAGTTCGAGGACCTCGTCGGTGACCGCAACCAACTTGAAGTCAATAACTTCGCTCACTTTCAAACCACGATTGTGGACTTTCCCGGGTTGGTCCCGACCACCGACATGGCCGACGAGGTCAAGCTCGACTACGATCTGTCGGGTGAAGACTTCAACAGCCTTGAGGACACAACGGCCCCCTTCGCAGAGCCTCTTGCAATCTGGGAAAATGGTTCCCTAAGTGCAGCATTTAGCTTCTCAGGTACCGGTGGAAGTGACGGCGCATTTGACTGGGTTATCCCTGGCGGCGTGGTCATCCTGCTCGATACAAGCGGTGCCCTCACGATTGAAGGTGGCGATATTGGCGCCGATATGTCTCTGCCTTTTGTTCACACCAAAGATCAACCGGTAGTCGGTGGTCAAGTCAACGTTCGTCACCTTGTGGTGGAAGCGGGGGCGACGATTAAAGCTCAAGGTGTGAACCCAGTAAGAATCCAAGCGTCGGGTAATATCGTCATTGAAGGCAAAATTGACCTAAGCGGTTTCGACCGGCCCGACGTTGCGACCTTGCAGACTGGTAACCAACCTGAAGTCGGTTCGGCCGGTTCAGCAGGTGGTGGTAGTGGCGGCACTGCTAGTTTCCTGACGACCACATCAACGCCACAAGGCGGCAACGGGTTTGGTCCTTTCTCTCAAGCTAACTTCGGCGGCAAAGGCGGCGAGAGTGGCTTTGGCCTAGGCGGAAAAGATCAACGCCGACCGGGCGGCGGCGGTGGTGGCAAACTAGGTGCCGACGCTACGGGGTCCACGGACTTGTCCGGCGTCACTTTCGGCATGATTGCAGACTCTGGTTGGGATGGTGGTCCACTGGCCACGGGCGCCGTTTATGGTAATAAACCCCCATTGGGGGGTCCTCCCGGCAACCAGCCGTTCTTTGACAGTGAAACCGACAACGATTTCTATGGAACTCAGTTCAGTGCTGGACTCGGCAAAGTGATTGTCGGCGAGTTGACCAAGCCATGGGCTGGCGGCGGCGGTGGTGCCGGTGGCGACGCGGTAGGTGACAACGTATTCCCACACAAGAACTGGGCCCCGGCCTCTGATGAGAAGGGCTGTGGCGGCGCTGGTGGTGGCGGTAGCCTGCATATCCTTAGCCTTGGTACCGTAACCATCCGCGATGAAGGTACCATCCTTGCTCAAGGTGGCAAGGGAGGCGCTGGCGAGAACACGATCGGAAACGACCACCTAGGTGGCGGCTCCGGTGGCGGATCTGGTGGTCATATCATTATTGAAGCGGGCTCTGCTCTTATTTTCGACTCAGTCGTCGCGAATTGCATCTCTGCACAAGGTGGCAAAGGCGGAAATGGTAAGTCAGGGGTCTCCAGCATCAATGCGGGGGGATCCGGCGGACCGGGTATCATTCAGATTCATGTCCTTGACCCTTCTGGTGATATTCAGTTTGTTAACCCTGTAGGTTCTGCAAACTCTCTTCCCGAGGTTACGTTCCCCGATGCGATGACCCTAGTGCCTTCATTTGGTGCGCGCTCACGTGCCCGTACCAAGTGGATCGCAGTTGGTCAAGCAGCCATCAATCCCGGTTTGCCTGCGGATCCTCTTCTGTTCGGTTTCGCTGGTATCAACACCACGACGGGCAGCGCGCTTGATCTGAACAGCGACGACTTCCAAGATGACTTAGACTCAGTGCTTGGCCCGACTACTGTTGTTGCCGGTCCGGCGCTGCCGAACATCAGTGTCGATGGTCGGACGTTGACGGTTGACGCGGCTGCTCTGGCGGGTACGCCAGATGACCTCTATCTGCGCAATCCGCAGCTTCTGCGTGATAGCCTCTTGGTGCTAAGCGAAACTGGGAATCCAACGAACCTAGCGCGCTTCAATGTCGCCTCGGCCTCCTTTGACATTGGGACCATGCAGTTGGTTTTGGAAGTGAGCGGTGCACCGTCACTTGCTATGACTAGCTTCAACCCTCCCGCTGGCGTGGACTTTAGCTTGCACCCCGTTTCGTTCTTGGTCTCCACAAGTGGGACCGATCGCTTCCTACCGGATAGTGTTGATGTTCAGTTCACATTCCAATCTGCAGGAGTGGACGCAAGTGGTGCTCCTGATGTCACCGCTTTGGGCTTCCAAGATTGGACGTCCGACATTGGACTGATCAACGCAAAGGGTGCTGGAACTGTCGAGTTCATCCGCTTTGAAGTCCTCTTTGACTTGGACGCACTGGGGGCAGGCCTTTCGGCTACTAGCCCGCGACCAAGTTTGGACTTCTCCCGGGTGACCTGGCGCTTCTAAGTCGCAATCCAAAGGCGTAATGCCTTCTTCAATCGGCCCCGATTCGCCAAAAGGCGAATCGGGGCCGATTCTGTTTCGGGGTTCTTCCTCGGGGCGGATGGTAAGGTGGGAGAAGAGACACTCACCTGGCAAAGCGGCGTCCCGATGCGGTGTGGTTTGGCTGGAGGGGTGCCCGGGACACCTGACCAGGTGGGCTACCTTGGGTCTAGTGCAGACTCCCTCGTCTACGACCTGTGGGGCCTCAGCTCCATCCATGGAGGGAAGATGGGGCCACACCATGTGCTCACGTCCAGCTTGGGGTGACTTGTCGAGGGGCTCTTGGTGTCTCTTAGGGAAGGCTAGATGGAAGCGGTGAATTACGGGCAGTTCCTTACAACGCGACTTTTTCTGCCGGGCTGCTAGGAGCGAGGGCCTCGCGTCTGGTTCAATGTCGGACATGGTGCCCGACTCGACATTCACATCTCTTGCTTTGCTTTGGAGGAACCTCGTATTCACTGCCGGTTGTGTTGTTCTGGTTGCTTCCTGTGTGAAGGATCAGACGGAAGCCAAGGAGTTCACGCTCGAGCGCTTTGATCAAGAAGGTCAGAGCGGAGTTCTGCTTAATGAGACCCTTGTCTTTCACTTCTCGGAGGAGCTCGACCCGTCCTCGGTAACGATGGCCAGTGCCCGAATTTCGGATGCTCATGGGCACTCCGTGCCGGGTGAGTTTGAGGTTCGAAGAGACCAGCTCCTTTTTCGACCGGCTCTAGCTTTGGCCAAAGATTTATTGGACGGTGGCTTTCGGCCCAAGGAGACCTACAGCTGCGAGCTTGGTGGTTTTCCGTTGGTCTCTGGGTTGCGTGCGCGCGACGGAAGGGTGCTCGAGTCCTGCTATCGCTCCGTATTCTCTACGGTCTCCGGCTCCCAAGGGGAGCGTGTTTTTTTTGATGATACCCCCGGTGGGGCCGCTTCACTCTCGGTCGTTGAGAGTGCTTTTGGTGGAGCCGAACCCATCGAGCTGATCTCGAGTGAGCCGTTAGACCCGCGAACCGTTTTTGATGGTGACTTCGTCTTGCGGTATTTTCGCGAAGGCGAGGAAGGCCCGGAGGACAGCGGGGCCACTCTCGAAGATATCGCAGTTCATGCCGTCCTTGTGTCCAATCGGCGGGACGGAGCACGAATTGAATTGCGAGCCGTCGAGGGCCTCGGCGTTAGCGGAGACAGTGTTCTGCCTAGGATCCTTGAGCAAGGTGAGTACCACCTCGTTGTTCGCGAGCCGCAAGAAGATCGTGTTGAGAATGGCTTGATGGATTTTGGGGGCCACCCTGTTCGCTCGGCGTGGGCACTCTCTCAGATGCCGTTCCCCCTTGAAGTCATCCCCTATCGTGGCGCAGGAGGGAACCGTTTCCACCGCTTCGAGTTCTTGTCACAAAGCTTACGCTCACCCGCAGAGATGCCCGGTGGCCGCGGTATGGCCATGTGGGACGGCCGTGGATTTGTTGGCATCCGATTGCCCAAAGCCGCAGGTGATGGGCGGGCAGGTGCTATGGTCCTAAGCGACGACGCCACTCCGCTTCGAGCCGCCGGTGGAGACCTGCACAGCAGTTCGTTGACACTGGAACCGAAGAGGACGCTCGATCTCAGTGATTTGGAAGGCTGCTTAGTCGTTCGCTCTCAAGGACGGATGGAGATCTCCGGAAACATGACTCGCATGGTTGAATCTGGCGAGGGTACTCGGACAGATGGAGAACCTTGGGGGGTGTGGTACGGTCGCGTCAGTTCGGATCCTCAATTGACACAGGCGGAGAGGATGTCATTCCCCGGAGGAATGAGCCTAGATCGGTGGATTGAAGAGGCGCGAGAGAGCCAGCACAAGTGGACGATTCTCGTAGCTGGCAGCGACCTCGTAATCGATGGGGACCTAACCTTGGACGGTCCTCTTCTTCTCGCCGCGGGTGGGCGAATCCGTATCAGTGGCAAAGTCGAGGCAAGGGAGATTTGGATACTCGGGGATGGCGGAGGCGCATCGCTTCAGCCACCGTCGAAGAGTGCTTACGTGCGAAGCGGCGAGGGCCTGGCCATGCTCCATTTCGATGAGCCGGAGAGGAATCCACTGAAGGAGATTTTGCGAGTGGGTGTCCTCTCGGCACCTATTCGTCCGAGTGGAGACAACATCCAATGGCGGGCGGCGGCCATCGGGGCTAGATCGGGGGCCGGGAGCCTGCGGGTTCGGTATCTGGGAGAGAGAGATCTGGCGGGTGGGCGCGTTGAAAATGTCGGACCGGTGGACGATCTCAGCCTACTTGATCGGTGCGGCGCTGTACGTTTGTGGATTGAATTGGAAATTGGCCCCGGTCAAGCTTGGGATCCGCCGATGGTGGACTTCGTGGAGATCAGTTGGAACGAGGACAAGAGGGACTAGTGGTTGTGCAACACGTTTTAGGCTTGTGGAGACCGGAGGGGGACGTCGCCATTCCAGATTCATTCTGGTACGTGACTTGGATCCTATTGGGTTTGATCGTCGGGTCGTTCCTCAATGCAGCCATTCACAGGCTGCCGCGTGAGGGAATGACGATATCCCACCCCAAGCGCTCGGTTTGTCCAAAGTGCGATGCGACACTGACTTGGAAGGAGAATGTCCCTCTGTTTTCGTGGCTCCTACAGCGAGGGCGCTGCCGCTCCTGCAAAGCACCGATCGCTTGGCGCTACCCGCTTGTTGAGGTCATTACGGCCGCTCTGTTTTTTGCATCGGCCTATGTCACTGGGCCACCCCCTTCGCTCCTCTTGGCCGTCCGGTGTGTGGTCTTGGCCGGCATCGTTGTCGCCACGTTTGTCGATTTCGATTTCTTAGAGATTCCGGATGAGATCTCTATTGGTGGGATGTTCCTGGCACCGTTGTGTGCATTCCTTGTGCCGGCCTTACACCAAGAGACGTGGATCGCTCAAGTCTTGACCGGCGATGAAGCCTTGGCAACCGGAGGCGTAGACCGGGTCTCCTCACTCATCGCTTGCTTCGCCGGTATGGCTGTAGGGGGTGGAGTCCTGATTGGCATTTCATGGCTAGGACGGCTCATCTACAAGCGGGACGCCATGGGCTTTGGAGACGTGAAGCTCCTGGCCGCAGCCGGAGGCTTCATCGGCCCGGGCGGCGCACTCTTGGCCCTACTGGTGGCGTCTTTTGCAGCGAGTCTCGCTGGACTCGGGAATGTTCTGCGCTTTCTGTGCCTGCTTCGGAAGCGGACAAGGGAGCGAGGAAACGGTAAACCCTTCCGTCGGAGCCTTGCCGCCGCAAGAATTGCAGGTCGATACCTGCCTTTCGGTCCCTATTTGGGAATAGGTATTGGAGTCGTCCTGCTCGCTTGGAAGAATGTAGTGGAGCGGTTCTTCGCCTACTAGAAAACCACCTGGATTTTGGCGATAGTAGGCGGCTCACGTTCTCTTTTCGACTCTACAAGCGCCGTCTGATATCGGCCTTAGAATGGCGCCTTTAGCCCCTAGCACCACCATGAAATTCAACGCCCTTGCTTTGCTCGCGTTGCTCCCGCTCCTGGGCAGCTGCGCATCCCAAAAAGTTCTCGATGACTACGAGGCTGAACTCGGCGCTCTCCGTGAAGAGCGCACCGCCTTGATGGGCGAAAATCAAAACCTGCGCAGTCAACTCGACCAGACGCAAATGGCTCTTTCGAACACCAACGGCGAGCTGGAAAACGCCAGGGTTCAGGTCGCCAGCGCACCCGTATTGCCCACGTTCGACAACGGCGTGGAAGTCGGCATGCGCAACGGTAACTTGGTCATCATGATCCCCTCCTCGATCTCCTTTGCCTCGGGGCAAGACTCCTTGTCGAACGCCGGCAAAAGCGCGCTTGATGGAGTTGCGGACCTACTCCGTCGCGAGCACCCTAACGGCCAGTTTTGGATCGAAGGGCATACGGACAACGATCGGATCTCCAAGTCGAAGTTCGCTTCAAACCGTGAGCTCTCACAAAAACGCGCGATGAGTGTTCTGAACTATTTCGTCTCGAATTGTGGCATCGAGGATTCCTCATGTGTCGTCGTTGGACACGGTGAGTATAGCCCCGTGACAAGTAACGACTCCAAAAGTGGCAAAGCCCAAAACCGTCGTGTTGAGATCGTAGTCCACGAGTAAACGCACTTCGGTAGCTCTGAGATTCAGAAGCTCACCTCGAGTGAGCCGTAGAGGTCTTCTCCGAAGGTCTCTACAAGACTAGGCGACCTGCCTTTGCCAGATGGGCCACTTCAGTGGCGCTTATGGTGAGGGCAGGTCGCCTTGTTCGTAGGGATCGGAATCTCAATCGGGTCTGTCCGGGAGCGAAGTCTGTCCCACGAGGCTAAATGTGGCTGTATGCCTAGAGTCTCGGACGCCACCGTCCTATAGGTGAGGAAGCCACAATACCCACCGGCCCTTCGACCTGATCACACCGTGCCATCGGCATGGGGAGGGCCCTCTAACCCCCCATTAGCCCATTAGGAGGCTATTACTTTGAAGACGAATCCTGCCACCCTTAGGAACCTTTCCTTTGTGGGACATCCCTCTTCCGGTAAGACCACCTTGGTGGACGCCCTTGCTTTTGAACTCGGCGCGACGAACCGTAAAGGTTCGGTGGCCGACAAAACGAGCATTTGCGACACTGAGCCGGAAGAGCAAGCGAAGGGGCATACGCTCCAACTGAGTGTGGTCCACGCGAACAAGGACGGGAAAGCCTGGAACTTGATCGACACTCCCGGATACCCCGATTTTATGGCGGAGGCCCTGTCGGGAATGCACGCCTCGGACTGTGCTGTTGCCGTGGTTAGCTGCGCGAGCGGACTGACGTTCAACCTTCGCAAGAAGCTCGAGGCCGCAGAGAAAATGGGGCTAGGACGCATCCTTGTTGTGACCCATGTTGACGGCGACAACGCCGACTTTGACGGACTGGTGGAGGAGCTGAGAGAGAAAATCGGGCATACCTGCGTGCCTCTTGATGTCCCGGACCAGAGTGGTCCGGGGTTCTCTAGAGTTCGCTGCGTTCTTGATGAAGAGGTGGCGGATTGGCGAACACGTGTCATGGATCGTGTGATGGACAACTGCGATGATGAAGAGCTGATGCTGAGCTACATGGAAGGCGGCACTCTTACTCGCGCACAACTAGATGCGCAAATGCCACCAGCCATAGCAAAAGGTACTTTGATCCCAATCCTTTGCTGCAATCCCGACTCGGGTTTGGGCGTGAAGGACGTGCTCGAATTCCTTGAGGAATTCGCCCCAACCCCCGTCTCGAACCCGCGCTTTGAAGTGGACGGGAAGGTTGTCATTCCAGATGACGAAGGGGGCCTGCTCGGAATGGTATTCGGCGTAAGGTCTGACCCTCACGTCGGCAGAATATGCACTGCACGGGTCTTGCGCGGTACGATTCACTCAGGAGCAGTGATCGCGAACGGTGAGGCGAAGGCTGAAAAGATCGGAGGTTTGTTCGCCTTGATCGGGGGCAAAGATCGCGTCGCAGTCGAATCTGCAAGAGCAGGGGATATCGTTGCCTTCACGAAGGTTGAGCATGTCGGGCATCACGAGGTCTTCGCTTTGGAGGGGGACCCGATGCACGAGGTCGTGTTTCCAAAAATGCCACGACCCTCTGTCTCTGCCGCCGTTACGCCAAAGACGATCAAAGACGAGCAAAAGATCGGAGAGGCGCTTCGGAAGCTTGAGACAGAGGATCCATCCTTTGTGACGACCCACGATGCGCTCACCCATGAGCTGGTGATCAGCGGAATGAGCGAGCTGCATCTCCAGGTATTGGAGGCGCGCCTCGAGCGGAGGTATGGCGTGCAAATCGAGACGCGTCTACCGCGGATCGCTTACCAAGAGACGATCTCGAAGTCTGCCGAGGGGCACTTTCGCCATCGCAAGCAGTCGGGCGGTCGCGGGCAGTTCGCCGAGGTCTCCCTGCGCGTCAAGCCTGCGGTTCCCGGCTCGGGAATCGTATTTGTTGATAAAGTCGTTGGCGGGGCGATCCCGCGGAACTTCATCCCCGCAGTAGAGAAGGGAATTCGCGAGGTTTGCGAGATCGGGATCCTTACGCAAAGCCGCGTCGTCGACGTTGAAGTCGAACTCTGCGACGGCAAGTTCCACGCCGTAGACTCTGACGAAGCTAGCTTTAGGCGTGCTGGTGCGCGAGCGTTCCGGGACGGTTTCGAAAAGGCGAGTCCTGTTTTGCTCGAACCCATCCTGAAGGTGGAGATCCATGTTCCTGCGAATGATGCCGGCGTAATCTTCGCGGACATCACCAGTCAACGTCGCGGGCATGTTGTCGATCAAACTAGTGAGGATGATGGTCACACAACTGTGATTGAAGCCACTGTTCCGCTTGCGTGCATGCAAACCTACCAGCGGGACTTGAAGTCACAAACCGCAGGCGAGGGGACGTATTCGGTCGAGCCTTTGGACTACTCGGCGATGCCAAAAGGGGAGCAGACCCGGATTCTGGCGGCGGCCACGCTTGAGCACGACGACGACTAAGAAAGGTGCTGGTTGGCTAGAGAGCGTGCCCCGGGAGAGCTGTCTCCCGGGGCATGCTCTCAATTGAGGGGCTCGAAAGAACGAGGGAACGCAGTTTTCGGCTCAGGCCAAGGGGCATGTTCCGCCGAAACAGAAGCAGAAGCCCATGCGGGAGGTTACCTAATGCCTATCCGCATCAGGACTTCGTGCACCAAGTCCGAGTTCAGCTGCCCACCCATATCTGGAGCGCTCCGCATCATGATCGTTATTGAAGACCTTCTGGCCCTTATGGTCCGGAAAGGAGGCTCAGACCTCCACTTGAGGGCAGGCGGTCCTCCACGTATCCGCATCGACGGCGTTCTTGAGCCCGTGGACGCGGGAATCATGGCCGGCGAGGACGTGCGACGGTTGGCTACAAGTTTCTTGACCGCAGATCAGATCGCAAGGCTCGACAAGGACCTAGAGCTCGACTGCTCATTCGGCTTGGAGGGGCAGGGACGCTTCCGGGCGAACGTTTTTAACGAGCAAGGCTCGATGGGCTGTGTGTTGCGCCTCGTTCCGCACGAGATCGCTGGATTCGAGGAGCTTCGCTTACCGATCAAATTCTGCAAGTCGATTTGCGGTTTGCGCTCGGGGCTAATCTTGGTAACGGGCGCAACGGGTTCCGGCAAGTCAACCACCCTCGCTGCGATGGTGGACTACGTCAATCGCACTCGTAAAGAGCACATTGTCACGATCGAAGATCCTGTCGAGTTCGTGCACCAGAGTCGGGAGTGCCTCGTGACCCAGCGAGAGATTGGTACGGACTCTCACAACTTTCACAACGCCCTGCGCAGTGTGCTTCGCCAAGACCCAGACATCGTTCTGATTGGTGAGCTTCGCGACCGCGAGACAGTGGAGGCGGCTCTAACGCTGGCTGAGACAGGTCACCTAACCTTTGCCACACTTCACACCTCCGACGCCGTCCAGACGATCAACCGCGTTATTGACGTCTTCCCGCCTCACCAACAGCATCAGGTTCGCACACAGCTTAGCTTTAGTCTGGAGGCTGTTTTTTGCCAGCAGCTTCTTCCCCTTGCTTCGGGGCGCGGCCGTGCTCTCACCGCAGAACTACTGCGCATGACACCCGGTATTCGGGCGCTCATTCGAGACGGCAAAGCGCACCAGATCTACTCCCAAATCCAGACCGGTGCGCGCCTTGGCATGCAGACGATGAGCTCAGCTCTGGCAACCCACGTTCGCGCGGGCCGCGTGGATACAAAGGACGCAGAGCGCGTCCTCTCCGATCCCACAGAATTCCGATCCCTCCTGGGCGCGGCCTAAAGCATGGTTCGCGTATCCGGAAAAATTCGTCGCATCCTTCTTGATCAAGGACTGGTGACACCAGAGTCATGGGCATCCGCCGTTGAGACGGGGAAGCCTATTCTCGAGGTGTTGCTAGATGGCGAGGGTCTTGACGGAAGTCGCTTCCTAAGCACTGTTGGGGCGATTTCGGGTGTTGCTCCAGTAGACCTCACCAAGTGCACTCCCAGTTCGAGCGCGGTGGAATCACTCTCCGCGGAAGTGTGCGCACAAATGTGCGTGATTCCTCTCGCCCGCAATGGGAACAGCTTGACCGTCGCGGTTTCGGATCCATTTGACGTCCTGCTTTTTGACGATCTCTCTCTTCTTTCCGGTTGTCGGGTAAGACCCGTTCTCTCTCATCCAGCGGCGATTCGCGCCTTCCTGGAAGGCATGGAAGACGATGGGAGCGCCGCGGTTGAGCAGCTCCTGGAAGGCGTGAACTCCGCTGAGATTGAGGTTCGCAATCAAGAAGAAGAAGAGGCCGAACTCGACGTAGAAGCGCTGGCGGCTGGCGATGATGTGCCCGCTGTGAAACTTGTGAACCTGATCCTCCTTCGCGCTCTCAAAGAGCGAGCGAGTGACATCCATATCGAACCGGGCGAAAACCACATGCGTGTCAGGTATCGCGTGGATGGGCGGCTTGTTGAGGCGATGCGGCCCCCCAAAGGGTTGGGACCTTCGCTCTCGTCACGCCTGAAGATCCTGGCAGACCTTGACATTGCGGAGCGATTCAAACCGCAAGATGGCAAGTTCCAGATTCGTTACGAGGGGCGTAACATCGATTTGCGACTATCGACTCTCCCCGTTGTCGGTGGAGAGAAAGCAGTCATGCGTATCTTGGATTCGGCAGGTGTCGCCCTTAGTTTGGACAGCATGGGATTAGAGCCGGCCTGCCTCGCGGACATCCTGGAAGCGGCGGGTGCTGCACATGGCATGCTCCTCGTGACGGGTCCTACAGGCTCTGGAAAATCAACAACGCTCTACTCTTGCGTCAAAACGGTGGCGAGTCCGGAGATCAATATCGTCACGGTTGAAGATCCCGTTGAGTACCGGATGGATGGCATCAATCAGGTGCCAGTGAATCCGAAACGTGGGCTCACCTTTGCGGGTGCATTACGCTCGATTCTTCGGCAGGACCCCGACGTCGTCTTGGTCGGTGAGATCCGAGATACAGAGACCGCAGAGATCGCAGTAAAGGCCGCGCTTACGGGTCATATGGTACTTTCGACCCTACATACAAACGATGCGCCAAGCACGATTACGCGTCTCGTTGACATGGGGATCGACCCTTTCCTTGTTTCGAGTTCCGTGAACTGCGTTGTCGCGCAGAGACTTGTGCGCCGTCTTTGCCCGTCCTGCAAAATTGAGGACACGCTACCGGAAGAAGAGCTGATCGGTGTCGGCTACACAAAGGAAGAAGCCCTTGACTTGATTATCTATCGGCCGCGCGTCGAGGGGTGCCCGCGCTGCAAGAGTGGCTATCGGGGCAGGCTCGCCGTTGTCGAAACACTCTCGCTAAATAAGGACCTTCGGCGCATGGTGGTGGAGAAAGCAAGTGCAGCGGACATTAAACAAAAAGGTATCGAAAGTGGAATGCTCACTCTTCGCCGGGTGGGGTTAATGAACGTGATGCGGGGCCTCACGTCTTTGGAAGAAATACTTCGGGTAACAACACCCGACCGTTAGGAAAGCTACTGGAGCACCCTTCAAATGAGCAACTGGACATACAAGGCAAAAGACAAGCAGGGCAAAACGGTTCTGGGAAACCTGACAGCTCCCGATCGTGGTGAGGCTGTTGCCGAGCTTCAGAAGAAGAACTTGATCGTTCTTTCGCTCGACGAAGGAGCTTCTAAAAAGAAGGCCAAGAAGAAAGGGGGCGGGTTCAGTTCGCTCACTCTCGGAAGAGCGAAGCCTAGCGCGTCGCGAATCGAGCTCGTTATCTTCACACGACAGCTCTCCACCATGGTTGGCGCTGGCATTAGCCTCTTGGAGGCGATCGATGTGCTAAAAGCTCAAGCCGAGACTCCAGGGATGCGGCTGACTTGTGAGACGGTAGCTGATGAGTTGCGCGGAGGCTCTGACCTCTCGGCAGCTCTTGAGTCGTGCCCAAAAGTGTTCAACACTTTATACGTCTCGATGGTAGCCGCAGGTGAGCTCTCTGGCCAAATGGACATAGTTCTCGATCGTCTAGCCGACTACCAAGAGGCGTCCGACGAGCTGGTGAAGGAGGTCAAAGCCGCGATGACCTACCCCGTCATTTCGATGTGCCTCGTGTTCGGCATTACGGCATTCCTGATGCTCTACATCGTTCCGACCTTCGCTCAGATTTTCGATGAGATGGACGCGGACTTACCTGCACTCACATCGTTTGTTCTAGGCCTGTCAGACTGGATGCGGGCCAACATCATGTATCAAGTTCTTGGCATCATCGCTATTGGAGTGGGGCTCACTTCGTACAAGAAAACTCCGCGCGGGCAAAGAACATTTGACGTCCTTCAGTTGAAGCTCCCCGTGTTTGGGCCGCTCCTTCAAAAAGTTGCGCTAGCTCGTTTCTCGCGTACCTTCGGAACCCTGATCAAGTCGGGTGTGCCCATCCTTGGCACGTTGGACATCGTTGCGCGAACAGCCGGCAACGAGGTCGTTGCCGAGGCGGTTCGTGCAGCTAGTGAGTCTGTGAAGTCCGGAGACCTTCTTTCGGAGCCTCTCTCTGAGAGCAAGGTGTTCCCCCCTATGGTCGTTCGCATGATCGCTATTGGCGAGCGATCTGGTGCTTTGGAGGTGCTCCTCGAAAAGATCGCCGAGTTCTACGACCGCGAGGTGAAAGCGCAGATTAAGGCCCTTACCAGCCTTATTGAGCCGATTCTGATCTCCGTAATGGGTGTCATCGTCGGTGGCGTAGTTATGAGCGTGTTCTTGCCGATCATCAATATTGTCGGACAACTTGGTGATAAATAAGTCAGCGCCTAAAGCCATGGGCCCGGCCCTCCCGATAAGTGGAGTGCCGGGCCTGTTCTTTTGAAGCGGGCTCCCCGGCGGGTCTAGAGCTTCAAACTCTTGGCCCCTTGAACTACTCACTTCAAAAGGGAACGAAGCGTCGCCTCCCGGCGAATTTCATAAAACACAAAGGGAATCAAACCAGTGCAAATCAGGAACAATAAAAAATCAGGCTTTACGCTCATCGAATTGATGATCGTTGTCGCCATCATCGCCATTATCGCATCGATCGCTATTCCGAAGCTGATGAGCGCTCGTCTTGCAGCCAACGAGTCTGCGGCGATCTCCACGCTTCGCTCGATTGCCTCTGCGCAAGCGCAGATTCAATCATCAGCGGCAGTTGACTCCGACGCCGACGGTGGCGGTGAGTACGCATTCTTTGGCGAACTCTCCGGCGCTTTCCCGCTTCGCGTCAGCGTGGCTGGTGTCCCTGCGGCAGGAGCTGTCGGAACCGACGAACTTAACCCTGCTATGTTGTCGAGCGCCTTTGGTGACGTCGACCTCAGCACGGTTCAGCGTTCGGGTTACGTCTATCAAATCTTCCTTCCTGCGGCTACCGTCGCTGGTGTGACCGATGGAGAGGCCGAAGCCATCGGCGGTGGCGCAGACGCTGCTAACCTTCCGGATGCAGACAACTGTGAGATCTTGTGGGCTGCCTACGCTTGGCCCAAGGATGTCAACAAAACGGGTAACCGCGCTTTCTTCATCAACCAAGAGGGCGACCTCCTACAGATGAACAACCGCCTAGCCGCACCGTACAACGGTACTGCAGCCGGACCCGCTTTTGACGCGGCGTTCTCTATCGCTGGTGACATGGGGTCTCCCCTTGGCATCAACGGTGTCGCAGCAATCGACACCGGCGTCTGGACTCCGGTTCAGTAGGCAAGCCGCCTGAGCCTTGCCTCCTGAAAGGCAAGGTCATGAAGCCCGGAGCTCTCTTCAAAGGAGCTCCGGGTTTCTCATTTTAATCCGAAGAGGCGAGCCGCGTTTTCCGTTGTCAGTCTAGCGATGGTGTCTTCATTGGACCCTCGTTCACGGGCGACGCACTCGATGACTCCGGTAACAAATGACGGCTCGTTCCGTTTACCGCGCTTGTGTTGCGGAGCGAGGAAGGGGCAGTCTGTTTCTACGAGCAACCGATCGTCTGGTACCAAGCGTGCCGCAGCTCGATTGGCGTCGTTCTTCTTGAAGGTGACTACGCCCGAAAATGAGATGTAGAGGCCCATTTCGGCATAGGCTAACGCCTCTTCACCGCCCATCGTAAAGCAGTGCATCACTCCACCTGGGCCGGTGGGGGACAGGTCCTCTTTTAGGATTCGAAGGGTCTCCTGATGAGCATCGCGAGAGTGGATGATGACAGGTTTGCCAACGGCAGCAGACAGCTCTAGGTGCCAGCGGAAACCTTCAATTTGGCGTTCCTTCGTGACACTGTCCCAGTAGAAGTCCAAGCCCGTCTCGCCCACAGCGACGCAGAGCGGATCGCGTGCGAGTTCAGCGATTGCTCCCAGCGTTCCTGCGCTCGGTCCCTCGTCCTCGGGTCCACCCAAGTCGTTGGGGTGAATCCCGACGGCGGCGAAGATTCCCTCTTCGGAGTGAGCCAGAGCGAGGGCGGAGCGAGACGTCTCAAGAGTCGTCCCCACAACGATCATCCGCGTGACGCCTGCGGCCCGAGCACGCTCGAGAACTTCTGCGCGGTCTTGGTCAAAGGTCGGCCAGTAGAGGTGGGTATGGGAGTCTGTAATCACGAGCAATACTTGGTGATCATGCTTACAAGATAGAGTTGGAAGTTGACGTCGGCTTCCTTGTTCATGATCTCATTCAAAATGTCGCAGAGAACGGCATCGGTTTCCGGATCAATCTTCGCCAGCCTCACGAGGGAGTCACCAGCCATTCGGCGCAAGTAGGCATCGCCAGTAGACTCAACAAGCACAGTCCTCAAAGTAGCGCGCGTGCGTGATCCGGGATAGTTACTTAGAGCTTTGACTGCGACGACCCGGCCGGCCTGATCTAGGAAGAGGTTACTCGCGTAATCGGCGAGTGCGATCGCCGCGTCCTCGTCGATTCCAGCGATTTTTGCGGCGTTGGCGTAGCAGGCAACAAGCCGCTCTGCGGAGGGATACGTTTTGCCGGGTCGGCGCGCCTCCAGGATCGGTCCAATGAGGCGGATGGCATCCAGCGGGGAATTTTCGGCAAGCAGCTCGATAGCGCATGTCCGGATGCCCATTTGTTCGCCGTACTCCTCAAAGAGGGTTTCCAACAGGCCAATGGTGTCTTTTGGCATATTCCGGGCGGCGACTCGCAGGAGACCACGACGTATGTCGAGGATCATGTCGTCATCGGACAGGAATTTGTCGAGCGCTGCTTGCCCGACTTCGGGGCCGGCGGTTGCGAGTCGACCTTCCACCTCCCGGCGGTGATCCACCCAATCACTTACGATGGCGCTGTTTGCAGTGGGGGACGCAGGAGTGAGAGCGGAGATCAGGTCCCGGATCTGGCGATCGGCGTCCTTGCTGGATGCTCCGACTTCCTCGGTTCCTCCGCAGTTTAGGAAAGCGAATGCGAGGAAAGCGATCAGGATAAAGTGGCGATGCATCGGGCGGTTGTTGGGTTGGGAGCTCTTTGGTTGTCCCCATAGATCTCGTGCTTGCGTAGGGCTTAGGATCGCTTACAAGTGCAAAACCCGTACCCGAATGGAGGATTACGCTCTTTGGGGCGCCACTATATCAGCGATGTTAGCGCTCTCGGGCTAGGAAACGGCATCGGCTATCTGACTTTGCATGCCGTGCGATTCTACACAGTTCGAAAGAGAGCGGAATCGCACGACTGCGACCGAGGCGGCCGGAGAATCTACTTTGTGGGGATCTTGGGGGAGGTTGGGGTGGATTTTTTTACCTTCGGCCCCCTTTTTGTAGGGTGAGTGTGAGGTTCAGGCGAATGCGGACAGGTTTCCTTGGCAACAACAGGCCCGTTCCGTTCTATAGTTCTTACCCTCTGTAGCCTGGTCCCCCCCGGCTAAGGATCTGCTGTTTCGAACCTCGACAGGCGCTGCCTTCGACGGACGGTGCAGCGCCCATCGAATGTCTCCTCTCTGTCATTGATTGATGAAGCTCCCCTCCCAAGGTATTTCTAGGATGCGAATAGGTTCTCGGACGAACGCTAGTGCTGCACTGCTCGCAGGCCTCTCCCTCTTCTCCGCAAGCTGCTCAGGCGGTTCAAGTTCATTGCCTGCCGGTGGAACTTCGAGCAGCATGATCATTCAGTCTTGTTCGCTGTCGTGCAACGGTGGCGAAGCTGGCTCTCAGATCAGCTGTGGTGTCAACCAGGTGGCTGTCAACGAGGGGATCTCTATTCTCTTCAGCCAAGCTGTGGATCTCAGTTCGGTGAACAAGAACACCTTTCAAGTGATCAACCTCGCTACGGGGAAGATCCCGTCGGGCACCTTCTCGATTGACCCCCTGAACAATAAGGTGTTGATCTTTCGCCCGCAGATGACGTTCGACGCCAGCGGCAACCCCATTTTTGGACTTACGGACGACAGCTCCTATCAGGTCTACCTTCCCGGGGAGAACCAAGACCCGGGCGGCACGTACATCCGTGGAATTAGCGGCAAGGAAAACCTCGCACGTATGTCCTGCACTGTCGTGGCGAAAGGGATTTTGGACCCAGTTCCTGGGTCTCCTTCCGTAACCGTAAGCGTAGATGTGGTCCAATCGAAAGACCCCTATGTCGTTGAGAGCCAAATCGCAAGTGGAGGGGCCTTCTTGCATGACGTTTGGCACGACACCGAGATTCGCATGATGTTCAATGACATCATGAACCCAGCGACTTTGGTGAACCCTGTAACGGGCGCCTCTGCAACGCTGAAAGTGTTCGTAGACCCCGATGGCAACATCAACGATCCTTCGGACCGAGTGGAGCTATTCGGTAAGTACTCGATCAGTATTGACGAGAATAACTTTACCACCAGCGTTACGTTCAAGCCCTCTGTCGGCTTGCCCTCCTCGGGTAGCGGACTGATCCCGCGCGCAATCGTAGTTGAGATTCCATCGACCGTTTCCGACCTTGGCTCGAACCCTTTGATCAACGGGGGAGTGGTAGTCTTCACTCCAGAATTCGTTCAGTTCCCCTCTGTGGTAATGCCCGGGCCCAACGGTGAGCAATTTGTCTCGACCACTTACCTGGACGCTGACAACTCAGGTGCATCTTGGGGTGGCGGCGCGCTGCTACGAGGCGACCTTGGCGGCTCAGGACGGCTGGGCCCACTCGTTGTGGATTCCAGCGTCTCTCCGATGATTTTAGACACCGACGCTCAGGTTTGGGCTAACTTCAACGTCATAACTGAAGGTAGCGCCGCATTCCCGCCGAGTACAAGTCCTCCCGAGGCAACGATAACAGACGGTGTCTTTGAATTTTCCAGCATCTCGATCGGGCCTGGCTCCCAGTTGATTTTCAAAGGTTCCAACCCCGCCCGTCTATTCGCTCGTGGAAACGCTGTGATCCAAGGCGCTGGCAAGATAGACGTCTCCGGCGGCGCTCCCGACGACTCCTTCACGACTCCAGCCGGGCATAACTCTACAGAACTCGCTGGTGGTGCTGGCGGTACGGCAGGCCCTTCGGGCGGATTTGGCGGTCGCGGTGGAGACCGTCCCGACGATTCGGATTCCACATTGATTGCCTTGGGTGGGTCTGCCAATCCTGGCGCGATTGTTGATGGGACCGCGGGCGGTGGCGTCGGCGGAGTTGTCGGTCTCGGTAGCGGGCTGGGCGGCACACACTGGCCCCTCGACCTTCCGACAAGTTCATCGGACTTGGACGCGCTCTTCCCCGACACCGTCTGCAAGATTGACATGACAGCTGGCCCCGGCAGTGGTGGTGCTTACGGCACATCAGGCACGGCAGGTGTTCCGGTTTTGGTCGATCCGATTCTTAACCCGGGCTCGCCTCCGGGCCTCATCCCGCCCCCGACACAAGGTGGGGATGCAGCGTCTATCGGACTGTCACTTGAAGACAAGAAATTGTCCCCCGAAAACGGCGACCTTCGTGGTGGGGCTGCTGGTGGTGGAGGCGGACTTAGTTTCCTGCGCTCTCAAACCGACGGCCCGGCTTTCGGTGAGTGCAAACTCGGGAAAAAGCTGAAGACGTACTGGTCCCACAGCGGAGCTGGCGGTGGCGGCGGTGGCGGGGCACTCGAACTGCAAGCTGGTAACCTCATCAAAGTTGACGGCACAATCGCTGCCAACGGCGGCGACGGCGCCAGTGGTCAAAAGGCCCCGTCTTCTTTTGCCCAGGAGGACCAAGCAGCCCCAGGTGGGGGTGGTTCCGGAGGGGCTATACTTGTGCGTGGCCGTAGCGTTCAAATCGCGGACACGGGCGACCGTCTGAATGTCTCGGGTGGAGTTGGTGGTCGAGGCTCTGGCGCCTTCCCCGGCACTTTCGCCGGCAATGGTGGCGCGGGACTTGTGAGAATCGAGTCTGAGTTCGGACTGGACCCGGTCAATGAGGCCAAGAAGGTTACTCCCTACGATCCAACTCCGGGGTCAGAGACCGGGGGCCTCACCTCGTCAGTGATTTTGTCAGTTGGCGAATATCAACCGATCCCAACTGGGCCCTCTGGCCGTTCGGGTGCTCAGTCTTGCTGGATCATTCCAGAGGGAAACTTCTTCGTCTTGGAGTTTCAGGACGACGATCTGACGGACCCTCTTGATTTGGATTTGGGCTGGGATTTGGATGTTGTCCTAAACATCGTCGGGTTCCCCCCCTTCTCCTTCCGCGACGCTAATGATCCCGATAACTTCTTGGGTGTGGCACCTGAGGCGCTGATTGGTTCGGACCTCGGCGGCGGCACTCCCTCTGCGATTGTAGTTCGCTTCCAAGGCGTTCACTCGACGAAAGCCGTCGAAGACGCCTGTCAAATCGACCTCGAAGACCAAGAAGGCGTGGTCGATGTCCAATCGCTGACTCCCTGGGTTCGTCATCCCTCCGAGCTAAACTCCTATTGGGACTTAGCCTTGCCTACGCAGCTCGAACTGGCTGCCAAGAGGAAGCCAAACATGATCCGTTTCCAGATCATTTTTGATCGTAACGCGCAGTACTCCGGCATCATCGCTGGTGTCACCAATGTCGTGATCAAGGGCCGCCCCGACTGATGGAGGAATCCTCGTAATGACGAGGCCACAACTCCTGACCGCCCGTGGCATTTTGCCACGGGCGGACTCGTTTCTAGGCAGTTCCGGCATAGCGGGACTCCTTGTTGTCGATGGTTGTGTAGGCGGTTTGTTTGACGGACACGCTGCGATAAAGCGTGCTGCCATTTCCCATGGAGCCGACCGGATCGATTTGGGAGAGGTCCTCCTTGCACCGGGCCTTGTGAACGCCCATGCGCACCTCGAGCTGAGCGCGATGCAGGGCAAGGTCGCCGCCGGTCAACACTTCTTCGATTGGGTCGGCGGCGTGATTCGCGAGCGAGCTCGAAGCTCTCCAGAAGAGATGATTGAGGGTGCACGCCAAGGTTTGCGCAGAGCTGCAGAGACTGGAACCACGACGGTAGGAGACATCGCCTCGTCCGAAGCGACACTGGCTGCACTCGCGAGTTCAGGTCGCTCTGACTCTTATCCTCGGGTCCGCTTATTTCGCGAGGCGCTTGATGCTTGGGACATTTCGAGAACTCCTGGTGCGGCGGCTGTCTTTCGTGAGCCGCTCCTCGAGTCGGACGCTCTCTTTGAAGGTTATTCTCCTCACGCTCCCTACACGGTGAGCTCCCAGCTGTTTCACTTGATAGCCGAGCAACAGCGCAGGCGCCCGCGACAGCTTTCGATGCATTGGGCCGAGATGGAGGAGGAGCTGTTGTGGCTGGAGTCGGGGACGGGGCCCCTCGCCCAAGTGCTTGGCGAGTCGCCCCGAAGGTCTGGCCTCGACCTGCTCGAAGAGGCCGGTTTGCTGGGGCCCCAGATGGCGCTAGTGCATGGGAATCTCCCCAGTTCAGGTGAAGTCGAGCGTATCGCCGAAGCTGGCGCAACTGTCGTGCACTGTCCGGGAACTCATCGGTTTTTTGAGCGTCCGGAGTTCCCCCTGGAGGAGTACCTTCTAAAGGGAGTTCCGCTGGCGTTAGGGACGGACTCGCTAGCAAGTAATGACGACCTAGACCTTGTTCGTGAGGCGCGGCTACTTTGGGCCCGCTACCCCTTGCTGTCCCCAGAGCGCCTCTTTGAGATGATGACCACAAACGCGGCCCAAGCGCTTGGGCTCGATGGGCGTGTCGGAGCGCTCCGACTGGGCGCATTTGCAGATTACAACATATGGGAAGTGGTCGGAGGGTGGCCCTCTCCCGTCGTAGCTCGCTCCACTTTAGAGGCCTTATTGGGGGGCGGGCTCCAGCTTGTCTCCGAGCCTGGACAAGCTCACTGACGGGAAGTCGCGGTCTTCACGGTACGGCGAAATGCCAATGGGGGATTCGGATACCGTAGCGGTGTCGAAGACAACTCAGGCAGCCCGAATGGAAAGTGGGCTTAGGCGTGTGCGTTGTCCCCTAGTTAGGTGTACTCTCAGGGTCCCCTTGGCTTCCGACTTCCCTACAATTCCTCGTTTTTCCATGCTCGACGGCAAATCTGTGCTGCGCACCCTCGGTGCCACGTCGTTAATTTTCATTTCGCTAATCGCTAGCTCGATGCTAACAGGCGGCTGCGGTAGCGATACCAAAGTTACTGAAGGATCGATTGGGGGCGGACTTGGCAATATCATGGCGATCTTGTCTTGTTCGCTTGGGTGCTCTACCGGAACTCTCGGGTATCCAGTCACCTGCGGTACGGCAACCATAAAGGCAAACGAAGAGATCGCGATTGAGTTCACACAGCCTGTGGACTTGGCCTCTGTCACGAAGACTTCCTTTCGAATCAAAGACGCGTTGACTGGGTTGTCGCCTCCCGGTGTGTTCATCATCGACCCGTCTAATGCCCGGCGCGTGATTTTTCGCCCGAAGATTTCCTTCGATAGCGCAGGCTCGCCGGAATTCGGATTCGACCTAGGCCACTCCTACTCCATCCGCTTGAATGGAGAGTTGCACACTACCGGCCCCTATGTCACAAGCACATCTGGGCGCGAGAACCTCTCTGCACTCAACTGCAATATCTCCGTAACTTCCGGTCTCGTAGACCCATCACCAGGACCTTCGGAGTTGACGATCCTAGTGGATCGCGTCACCTCTTACGGGCCGGATGGAGAGGTCCTCAGTACCGAAGAGGATATTGTCAATGGGCCGAGCGTTCTCACCGATGTTTGGAACCTGAGTTCGATTCGCCTGTACTTCAACGACATCATCAGCCCGGTGACCTTGCTAAGTCCGGGCGGCGAGACTTCGCCCAATGTCCGTGTCTATATCGACCCCGATGGTTTGGTCGGTGGGTCCGACGACTGGATCAAGCTAACGGGTGCGCTTGAACTGGATCTTGACGAGAGCACGCTAAGCTCAACTCTGACGTTTCGCCCCGATTCGGGCTTTCCGTCCGCCGGCAGTGGCGCGCTTCCGAGAAGGATTGTCATTGAGGTCTTAGATGGCGTGATGGACCTCGCGGGATTCCCTCTCGCCAACCCGGGTGTGTACTCGTTCATCCCAGAGGCACAGCTCTTTGGCGAAGTCCAATTACCGGCTGGCGGCGAGGACTTTGCAGATTTCCAGTTCCTTGATGTCAGCAGCTCCGGAGCGCTCCTCGGCAGCGGGCAGATGACAGCTGGCTATGGCGGAGGCGCGGGGCAACACGGCCCCCTTCGAGTGAATCTCTCGAACTCTCCTTTCACCCTCGACACCGATAGCCAGCAGTTTCAAAACTTCGGCGTGATCGTCGAGGGCGGGGCTACCTTCCCCCCGAGTACCACCGCACCTTCAGTGACGGTGACCGACGGAGTCTTCGAGTTTTCCTCTCTTGAAATCGAGAACGATGGACAAGTGTTTGTGGTGGGCTCCAACCCCGCGCGCATCTTTGTCCGTGGCCAAGCTTTGATCCAAGGTCTCTTGAGCTCTATCGGACAGACCCCACCGGATGACTCGGGCTCAGGCACGGGACACTTGTCTAACGAATTAGCTGGTGGCCTTCCCGGCTTCGGCGGTGCTGCCGCCGGCTCCGGCGGGCGTGGTGCAGACCGACCGGACAACTCCGGGACAACCCTTCTCTTTTTGCCAGGACCGGGCAATGGTGTACCCAATCCCGGGGCCGTTGTTGACGGATTTGAGGGTGAAGGCGTCGGTGGCGCCGCTGCCGCACTCAACCTTGGTGGTGGTGAAGGCGGGGTTCACTGGCCTAATGTGATGCCTTTCGGGTGGACGGATTTTGGTGATTTCCAACCCAGCGATCTCTGTCAGGGAGACCAAGTTGCCAACCCGGGAGCGGGCGGCGGCTATTCGACCTCTGGCAAAGTCTCCAATGCGATTTGGCCCAATCCGCTAGCCAACGACCCCGCGGGAGTTGGCCTAACGCCACCTAGCGACGCCATTGGGGGAGACCCTCTGGACATCGGACTGACCCCCTTGATGATGGAGCTATCTCCCGAGCTGGGTAACTTGCGCGGCGGATCTGGCGGAGGCGGAGGCGGAGCCCACGTTCACTTGACGCGGACCAATGGCCCAGCCTTCGGGAACTGCCTGCTGGGCTCTATCAATTTCTATGTATCCCACAGCGCGGCTGGTGGTGGTGGAGGCGGAGGCGCGATTCAGCTACAGGCCGGTTCCGAGGTGCGCATCACAGGCCTAATCGACCTGTCTGGCGGACCTGGTGGAAACGCGACGGACCCCGGTGGCTTTGGACTCGACGCACACGCCTCGCCCGGTGGAGGTGGCTCCGGCGGGGCCATGCTGATTCAATCGCGGCAAGTGTTGTTCTCAGCATTAACCACTGCGTTGGATCTGTCAGGTGGACCTGGTGGAACTGGCGTTGGGCTCTCGAAAGGTGGCGCTGGTGGAGCCGGAGTCTTGCGCATTGAGTCTGAGTTCGCTGTGAACCCCTTGGAGATCGCCGCGAAGGTGAGCCCCTTTGATGGAACCGCCGGAAGCGAGTTCGGTGGTCCCGATTCGTCGAACATCTTTACTTCCAGTAGTTGGACCACGGATCTAGATGGGGCGGGTAGCCGCTCTGGTGCACAATCTTGTTGGCTACGGCCTTCTGGATTCTTCTTCCAGGTGATTTATGGCCCAGAAGATCTCTCTGACCCTCTCGACCCGGCCTTGGGCTGGGACATGAAGATGTTCACGCCGGGCGATCCCAGCACATCTTTCTCCTATCGGGATAAAAACGATCCGAACAACCCTTTCGCGGACTCTCCCGAGGCACTCTTTGGAACGGATTTGGGAGGACTGACTCCAGCCCCTGTCCTCGTTAGGTTCCAGGGTGCGCGTATCGGCGAGCTCCCTGAAAATTTGTGCGACGCTGACTTTGTCGAAAATGGCGGTTCGATTGCACTGGAGTCCCTAACCCCGTGGGTCCGCCATCCTTCCGAGCTCAACTCCTATTGGGATACGGCCCTTCCAGGCGATCCTCAAGAGGCCGAGTCGAGGCGCCCCAACCTCATTCGTTACAGCATTGTTTTCGACCGTGCTTCACCGAGCTGGTCCGCTTTTGGCGGCCTTGAGTCTTTTGAGATCCTTGCGAAGCCCGACTAAGAGCTCTTGCCAACTCAGGCTCGGTCAATGCAACTGTGCCAAAGCCGCACAGTTTCGATAGGCTTGGGGGAGTTGAACAGCTCGTTCGACTCCCCCAAGTGCCAATCATCCCCCCTCTACCTACTGATCCGACTGTGCCCCAAACCTCTCAATCCTCCGCGGAGACCTCGCTTCCGTCCGCAGCCGTCCTGAAGGCATTCCAAAATGCCAAGACGGTGCTGCTCTCTGGGCACGAAAATCCCGACGGCGATTGCATCGGCGCACAAGCTGCGCTCGCGCGAGTCCTGGAGGCAATGGGGAAGACGGTTCACATCTTGAACCCCGACCCACCCGAAGCCGTCTTCGACTACCTCAGCTGCGAGGTCGCCTACGGGACGTTCCAGGGCGGCGACTTGCCTGACCACGACCTGTGCGTCCTGACTGACATCTCCGAGCTGGGGCGCTGTGGCGCGCTCTCCGGTCCACTTGGAGCGCACCCCTCGACGAAGCTTGTGGTGGACCATCACGTACATCACGGTGAAGAGTGGTGGGACCTCGCGTATGTGGATCGAACGGCGTCCGCTACGGGCCTTCTTGTGTACCGCCTTGCCAAAGCTTTGGGAGTCGAACTCGATACCGTCGCCGCCAACGGGGTGTTCACGTCTCTGGTCACAGATACGGGTTGGTTCAAATACAGCAACACAGATGCCGAGACCCTTCGCATTGCGGGGGAGATGATTGGCCTCGGTGTGAAGTCCGATCGCCTGTACGCCTCTATTTTTCAGCGCAACCTCTCAGCCCTCCCCGTTGAGCTTGGCGAGCTCCTGCGCGGCTTGGAATACTTCGGCGGCGGCAAGATTGCCCTACTCGCAGCAGACCCTGATCACGGCCCCTTTGAAAGTAACACCGACGTTCTGCACGACATCTTGCGGTCGGTCGAGGTCGTTGAAGTCGTGCTGTTCTTGCGGCAAACCTCGGACGGAAGGATCAAACTCTCTGCACGCAGTAAAAACGATTGGAACGTGAACGCTCTCGCACGGCGTTTCGGCGGAGGCGGGCACGTCAAGGCGTCAGGCGCAACATTACAGGGGCCCATGGATAGGGCGCGTAGTGAACTTCTTGAAGCCGCACTGGAGCAGTATGCGAGTGAACTCTCCGGGGGAGCTGTGGCTCGGTGAAGATCGCCCTCATCTCAGACCTGCACTCTAATCGACCGGCACTGGAAGCCGTGTTTGAGGATATCGCTGCCCAGGGCGTAACGCGTATTGCATGCCTTGGCGACATTATCGGTTACGGTCCGGAGCCCGAGTGGTGCATCGACGCGGTGATGGAGCGTTGCGAGTGGACGATCATGGGAAATCACGACGAGGCGCTTTTTTCCGGTGCTTCGGATTTCAATTCCTACGCGCGCGCGGCTATGAGCTACACGCGCAAGCGCCTCCGGCCAAGGTGGTATCGGGGGGCGCGCACAAAAGAGCGCTGGAGCTGGTTGCGCAACCTGCCGACGACTTGGCGCGAGGATCGATTCCTGTTTGTGCACGGCTCCCCGCGCAACCCCGTTCGAGAGTACGTGTTGTCTACGGACGGCATCTTGAACCCGACCAAGCTGCGAGCCGTTTTCGAAGCGTATGAAGGCGTCTGTCTCGCGGGGCACACGCATCAACCCGGAATCTTCTGGCCGAACCTTCGCTTCCAAGGTCTAGGTGGGGCTGATGAGATGATCTTCGACCTGCCGAAGGATGAGCAGTTTTTCCTAAACGTGGGCTCCGTTGGGCAACCTCGAGATGGCGACAATCGAGCGTGCTATGTCATCCTCGAAGACGAGCGGATCACCTGGCGTCGGGTTCCCTACGACTTCCGCGTGACCATGGAGCGCATCTTGGAGATCGCGGAGCTCCCCGAAGTTTTGGCGCGTCGCCTGTCCGTCGGCCGCTAGCTAGCGGCGGAAGATGCCCAGTGTGATCTGCGTGAGCAGCTTCGGATTCTTCTTGAGGCGACGCAGGCTATAGGCCTTCCAGTCGGGCCCGAAGGGGACATAGACGCGCACGGGGTGTCCGGCGTCTAGCCAGACCTTCCAAATTGGCTTGAGAACACCCATGAGCACTTGGAATTCATAGCGCTCCTTGGGGATCTGGAGTTCGGAGACTAAGGCGACCAGCTCTTCGGCCATCTGGCTGTCGTGCGTAGCTAGGCAGACCTTTGCGCCACCTTCAAAAAGCTGTCGAGATTGGTCGACATATGCACGCGCGATGGACTCGTAGCTTGTGTGGGCGATGTTGGAAGGTTCAAGGTAGATCCCCTTTACCATGCGCACGTTCAGCGTGCGGTCGGCGGGGAGCTTGGCGAGTAGCGCCTCGATATCCGAGCCGTTGCGGAACAGGCGCGATTGGAGCACGATGCCTACATTACCGTGCTTTTGGAGCAGGCGATTGAAAACCCGCAAGGTGCCATCGGTGGTCGTGTGGTCTTCCATCTCCACCCGAAGGAACTGGCCCAAGCCCTGGCAATGTGTGGCAAGCGCGCTGTAGATCTCGAAGCAGAGGTCTTCCCCCGTGCGCAAACCAAAGTGCGTAGGTTTCGCCGAGACGTACGAGATGAGCTTACTCGCGGCGAGCTTCGAACAGGCAACCTTGTACGCCTCCAAAGCAGCGCGAGCGCCTCGCTCACCGTCGGCATCTTCGCCAAGGATATCGAGGATGCCCGCAAACCCTTCATCGTTGATGGATTGCAGGCGCTCCAGCGCCTCCTCCACAGTGACCCCTGCGATGTATTTTGAGGAGAAATACCGCATGACCGGAGTCGGCATTGTCGACAGGACACGAACTATGAGATCGCTAAGGATGGACATGGGCGATATTCTAGCCAGGGAGGGCGGCGGGTGGTAAGTTTGAATCCCATGGGAAACGAAGAACAGGGCGTTCGAGTTGTTTTGGTTACGGTGCCCTCCGTTGATGTGGGGAAGACCATCGCTCGCGAGCTGGTGCGCTCAGGGAAAGTGGGCTGCGCAAATGTGCTCCCAGGCCTTACCAGCATCTATGTTTGGGAGGGGGAGCTGTGCGAGGATTCCGAGGCGCTCTTGATCCTGAAGGCAAGCGCGCAGGCAATCCCCGAGCTGGAGCGCGCCCTGCTCGCTCTGCATCCTTATACCACCCCCGAGTTTGTCGTGTTGGAAGCGGCCCACGTCGAGCCTAGCTATCAGGCGTGGCTATTGGGCCCATTGGATTAGCTGTTGGAAGTCGCCAGCGAGATCGTGATCTTGGCCGTTCTGAAGGAGCCAATTCTGGGCGATTTGCACGGCACGTTGCTTGTCGCTACGGTCAGGCAAAGGCGTCTCAATCAGTAACCTGGCGAGCCAATAGTCGGCCAGCGGATAGGTGATAGGTAGGAGAGCGGCACGCTCGATCGCGTCCAACGCGGCGGTTGGGTCCGAGTGCGAGAGCAGGCGAGCTAACATGACCAAGGCGGGTTTGTTACCCGGTGTGATCGCAAGGGCTCGCATTAGGAGTGCGCTAGCTTCTGCGCGCACCTTGTCGCTGTCGGTTTCACGGCGCGCGATGGCATTCGCCTCGACGGCGTGAGCCATGTCGACAAACGCGTGAGAGCGCAGGTGGTCGGTGTAGGTCCCCTCAAATGGGATGAGCGACTGGACGAGCAGAAGCGCGGAGAGGGCGAGTGCCTTTGGTTTGGGTTTGTGGGCGCCAAAGAGGGCCATGGCGCCTAGCCCTGCGAGGGGGAAGAGGGTGGGCAGAAGCGGTAGGCGAAAGCGCGAATAGGTGAAGAATAAGAGCGCGCCAAGCAGGCCAGCGGCGAGCCATGAGCCGAGCAGGAGACCCTCAGCTTTGAACTCGGATTGAGTGGCGCGAATCCTCACGATACCTAAGGCGGCGAGGAAAAGCAGGAGCCCGAAGGGCAGCGGCGCGGACCAAAGGGTGGGGGCGACCTCGCGACTCGCCCGCAGGTTGTATTGGATGCCGAACTCTGTTGAGGAGAGGCTGTCCGCGAGCTTGAGAGCAACCACTTGTGCCGCGTTGACAGGATTGGAGGCAAGCCATTCGAAGGCTTGGTCATACCAGTAGTCCGAGGCCTCTCCGTGGGTCAGCTTACGACCTAAGGCAGCCTCGGCAAGGCGGATCGACGTGCTGCGTTGCGCCTCGATCGCACCCCACTCCGGGCCGGGCGCATGGAACGTGCCGTGCGCTTCGGGGTTGTTGCCGAAGTAGAAGTTGACGCCACTATTCGCGGTGAGGGGGATCCATTCACCTTCGGCAGCGTGATTCTTGGCGAGGGCTGGCGCGAGGGTTAGGAGAGCGGCAGCGCAGAAGGAGGCGACGAGGGCAAGGCGAGGCCTTGCGGTGGGAAGGTTCGTGCGCGTCGCAACATACATGGCAATGGCGACGGCGGGAATGGAGAGCAGGGTGTTGGGCCGAATGAGTGCGAGTAGACCGCAAGTGACGCCTGCGATGACAGCTAGGCGTAGGGCTGGCCGTCGAAGCAGGCCAAGGAGGAGGTCGAGGGTGAGGGTGGCGAGAAACAGAGCGACCGTGACTCCAAGTAGCCGATTCTCAAAGTAGATGACGGGAGCGTAAAGGGTCCACAAAGCGCCCGCAGCAAGGGCCACGCGTCGCGTGCTTTCTGGGCTAAGAGCGGTGGCGAGAAGCCTCTCGCTAAACCGCACAAGTAGGGCTAGGGTCCCGAGTCCAACCACACCTTGCGCGAATAGCATCCCCTTGATCGAGGGGAAGAGGACCGAAAGCAAGTAGGGGTATAGCGGGGGCATCCAAAAGGGCTGCCCCGGGTTATGCAAGCGTA
>FLOH01001203.1_pt1 | contig 41853 bp, 44 predicted proteins | sample 756751 | NCBI WGS metagenome assembly FLOH01 (sample SAMEA4026879, study PRJEB14308) | marine metagenome | biome: coastal water; material: water | depth 74 m
TATTTACAGGTATAAAACATATATCCTTCCCGGAGGGGGTGGATCAGGATTCCGTATATTTCATACGACAGACTCAGCCCTTACCTCTTACGGTTAGGGCGGTAATAGACGAAGTGGAGGTTTACGAATAATGTCTTACTGGTCGGTTATACCCGCGGCTTTATCTGCGGCGGGAGCTATATCATCGTATAAATCGGGCAAGGCTCAGAGTAATAATCAGCGGGCTTGGAACGAGTATAACGCGGTTATGAATTATGATACCGCGATGGATAATATTGACTCGCAGATGGCGCTTCTCGGCTTTAACGCGCAGTTGATGAAATCCGCGGGGGAGATAGACCAGAAGGTTTTATCAGAGACGGCGGAGTTCAACGTGGCTACGGTATTAAGCGTAGCGGCGTATAACGGTAGCCTGCTTGACAGGGAACAAGAGTTGATGTGGGAAGGTATGGATCTCGATCTTCGCATACTGAGAGAAGAGAGGGCCCGGGAACGTGGGGACATTATAGCCGCACAATCAGTCTCAGGGACGGTAATAGGCGAGGGATCTAATGCTGATGCGATCATAGATCAGATGGGTCAGGAAAATATGGACGCTCTGGTTATACGGCATGGCGCTGATATTCAGGCGTCACGTATTCAGAACGCCAAGCTGATGAATAACTTCAATGCTTACACTGAAGCTCAGAAGATAATGTGGGAAGCTCAGACCGGATCGTACGTATCTGAAGCTAATTCGAATCTGAGAATAGCGGGTATGCTTACGGAAGGGTCTATATCCAGCATGGCGGCTCGTAAGACCGCAAGTAACTCTCTGGTTGCGGGGATGCAGGGTGCGGGTATGCAGGACAACATGAATAATCTTCAACTCAGTAATCAGTTGGTGAATGGGTTGTTTAGCTCCGGGGCTCAAGCGGTATCCTCATACTACGCGAATAAGGTTCCTAATACTCCGAAGGCGGGTGTTCCAAGTGACACTTCCTCTTCTGCGGGCTCTTCTATGATTTACTGGTAGGATAAAATATGGCGACGTTTAAACTGGCTAAAGAACGACTTAATACCGGGTCTCAGATGGGGGGTCTTAATACGAATCTCCTCAATGCAAGCGCGGGTAGAGGGATAGCGGCTCCGGGGATCAATATTAATGCGGGGAATGTTGGGTACTCAAACATGACCCCTAATACGGTTATCCCGGATACTAAGTTGTCAGCTATGGCTCAGGCGTCCGGTATTATGCTCCAGAGCGCTATGGATTATAACAAGCGCCAAGATGAATTTATAGCTACTACAAAGATACTGGACTTAAAAGAGAAACTGCGGGTTGGGTTTGATGGCTCGACCGATGATGCCGGGAACCTGACCGGGGGGTATAGGAATACGACTCTCGCCGAAGCAGGTATGGGTTATAAGGGTTACAGCGAGAACGTAGAGAAACAGGTTAAAGATGCTCTTGAGGACATGTCTCCTCAGCAGAGATATTTTGCTTGGAAGGGTGTCGCCGGGTTGAGGGACAGTTACCTCGGCATGGGAGCTACTCACGCCTCTAAGGAGCTAGCCTCCGCTCAAAAAGAAGTAAATGGAAAGACATATAATAGCGTACTCTTGGATTTCCGGCAGGGAGAAGGCAACGTAGACGCTATGGCTCATGCGCTTTCTCTGTACAGCGGAAACCCTAAAGAGTTTAAAGCGCGTAATACTGAGATGACCGAGGCCGCTCTGAACTCTGCGTTTCTCTCAGGTGGGGCCGTGGGCGCTATGAACATGGCTAAAGAGATGCGCAGGAAGGGAGTTGGAGACCCTAAATCGGTATTGTCTTTTGTGAAGATGATAGAGTCTGACGCGTACACTGCGGAGACCCGAAACCATGAGAGACTCACAAGGCAAAGGGCGCGGGGCGAAGACTCCATATCTAATGTTATGGCTACCACAGGTGTTACCGCGATCATGGGCGGTAATATGAAAGGGTTCTTCTCTGATGTGGGTTCGGCGGCTATTGACCCTGCCCAATTCGCGACTGCTACTCAGGGCGACTCGATGAGGAGTCTGGTGGCGCAGACGGTGGAGAACGCGGGAACAACGTATGGTGATAAGAGGGTTGGACTTACGAGAGTTCGGGCGGCTATAAACGCGCAGTGGAACGATATACCCCTAGCGTCGAAGGATGACATAACCCGTGAGCTACAGGATATACAGGACAGATATGATGCGGAGGATATAACCGCTCTAAATCAGGAGAAAACTCGAAGAACTGAGGCGCAGGCACAGCAGAAGCGGGACGAGTGGAATCTGGTGCAGATATACCAGAAAGACTTTGACAGTCCTGATCCAGAAAAGAAGAACAACTCTCGAAAAGTGCTTGGTGACTTGCTACTGACCTCCCCTAATGATAACGTGAAAAACCAGATATCCCAGTTCTTTGACGGGACTACGAATCCTTTTGAGGATAAGGAATTATACGATGCTCGGAGGAATATATCAGATTACGTGAGGAATAAACGCAGTGTTGAGGATCTGAATGTATCGTGGACTAAAAAGCAGGCGTTCCAGAAAGAGATTGATACTATTAAGAAATCAAATGGGGAGGATTACTCCAAGCTCGGGTTAAAGCAGTTAGAGACATATTTTCAGATAGAGAGTTCGGCGCTTAGTGGTTACTCGGTATCCGAGGGGATATCTAAGATAACCAAGGACGAGGCCAAAGAGAATTACATCAATGCCGCGAACTATTACAGTACCGTGTTTTCCGAGAACCTCCAGAAAGGAATGTTGCCCGCGGAGGCATCGAACTCGGCTATGACTACGATACTCTCCGCTGACGTATATACCAAGACCATGACTAACCTCCCTAAAGGGGCAAAAGGGGAGGGCAAGGCGAGGGATCTGGATATCGAGAAATTCGGGTACTTTGGAGACACGAGTTCTCTTTCTAAGAAGTGGCAGTTGCCTGATACGATGGATGGTCTTGAGGGGTCTGCGGATTTAGCTACATACGCCAAGAGCATAGGCACCGGGAAGACCGAAGGACAGATGCCGGAGGTAGCTTTTAGAGCTAGGGTTTTGGAACAGGGTAACTTAATAAAACAGCGTATAGCGGAGGCCACGGCTAACGATAACCAAGGGGATATAGTCAAGTGGAGCGCCATAGCCTCTAATTTCCAGCTACAGGCACAAGCGTTGTTTAAAGCGGTGGCGGAGTCTACGAACCCCTATAAGAAAGTAGGAGAAGTAAAGAAAACCGTCGACGGGGACACCGTAGATGATACCCGATTCGCGGGAATTAATACTCCGGAGGCGGGTACACCGGAGGGAGATAAGGCTACTGCGGTTCTGAAGAACGCCCTAAAAGCTCTCGGAAGTAACGTGGAGACTTCAGCACAGAAAGAGTTGGGCGGATATAATAGGATTATAGGAGATATAACTTCTGCCGACGGAACTGTGGTAAATAGAGCTTTGAAGCACTTATACAATTACCCCGCATATGAACCCCCCAAAGCGAAGGGACGGAAATAATGAATAACAATACAGCATACGCTGGAACTCAGGTTTTGACGGGATTTGACTCGTTTATGCAGGACAACACCGCTAAGCTGAACGGCATTAAGCAACAGCAGATGCGGGATCAGCTTGAGTTTGATATGGCTCAGGAGGATATGCAGGAAGGGATGAACATGAGCGTCAACATGGCCAAGTCCCAGAACGCAGAAAGTTTCAAGATCATGTCCAGTATCGGGGCGCCGACTAAGGATGACTATGCCACCTCCCCAGAGTATGCGCAGAGAATGGCTAAGATGTCTGATGAACAATACTTAGCTAAATTCGGTGGTAGGAAACCTCAGTCAGAAACAGGGTTACCGGACGATGTGGCGGCATTTGAGAAACTATATGGTACGTCTATGGCGTACCAGTCTCTTCTCCCGTCAGGCGTACCGGACGATATAAAAGCTCAGATAGATTCCCAGACCGCCCAAGCAGAGAAGCAACTCGTAAACGCATATCAGAGCCGATTCGGAATGACTCCGGAGGACGCTCAGGCTACCGCAGACAGGCTTTTCGCCTACGGTAAGCAGGGTAAGGTAGAGGGTATAAAGACGGGACTAGCAGAAGGGGCGGACTGGCTAAAAGAACATTACTGGTCTAGCGATCCTAAGCAGGGCGTCCTTAGAAAAGGGGCGGGTACTCTTGGAACCGTGGTAATGGATACCCTCACTAAGCTGGCTATATTCACTGAGCCCGCGATAGAAGCGGCACTGGAGATTACCAACGTATTTAATATGACCGATGATCAGCTTGTGGAGGGTCATCCGAGGTTTGTAGCCCGCTCGGCTAGAGCGGCGGAACTGCTTAATTACGAGCTAAGAACCAAAGAAGAAGAGAAGGAACTCAATGATCTTACCCGGAAACTGAAGGTAGAGAAGAACGCTATTATGGCTCAGCGTCTTATGATAGACCCTCTAAAAGCCGGGGAGAAGAAGGCTAAGCATATAGCCAAGGGCGGAGAGTTTGAGACCTCTGACGTTATGGAGGAGTTTGTCAAAGGGGTTACGCCAAACAAGGCTACACAGGACAAACTCAGGGAGTGGTTGCCGTACTCTGATCTCCCGCTCGTGTTTGCCGCAGAGTATAAAGCTTCTAAATTAGCTACAGAACTACTCCGGACACAGGGAACCACAGGCGCGTCTATCGTGGATAAGCTCCTTGGGTGGTTCATACCCGGAAAGAATCCGATAGTGGCGGACAGCCTTCCTAAAATGCGTTCGTCAAGGGAAATGGAGGCGCAGACAAAAGGCTCCGCTGAGTTAGGAGACACCTTAGAGTCGGGATTCTGGGAGTCGCTGTTCATGGGGGATGCCAAGGTCATAAAGCCGGAGGAATCGGTTACCGCCAGACCTCCCGGCCCCAGAACTCCACCTCCCGGCCCAAGCGCGCCGCCTCCTACAAAAGGAAAAGCCGCTCCGGTTAGAAACGACCAACAGAAGATGCTTGACAGGCTCAATACCCTGCATCGTAGAACCGCGGTCACCGTGGTTAACAATGTAGAGAAGTCCGCCCGAGAGGGAGGGGTAGCGCCGCAGAAGATAATCAAAGATATAGGTAGAGAGAATCTAACCAATCCGGTGGTACACCAGACCGCACGGAACGTGGTAAAAGACATCAGGTCTATGCAGGGGGCGACTTCCGAAGAGCTTACTGTGGCCGACAGACTTGAAGATGTAGTCCGTAAGCACGATCAGGTTGTGGAAGAGACCATAGCTCGTGGAGAGAATCCTTTAGGGCCCGTTAAAGCCGCCCAAGAACCTACCCCCGTCTCCCCTAAGACTACTCCAATCCCTCAGCTAATACATTCCACCGACTGGGTAGATGTAGCTGAAGATGGCACCTTCACCCGCAAAGAGAATGTTCAGCCTTATATAGCATCGTCCGCTGAGGAACCAGTGGGGCGTTTGGTGACTACAAAAGATATGAACCCTTACGATATTAGATTAGTGATCTCTGAGGGAGAGCAAAAACTTGTAAAAGCGGGGAAGGGAGTAAAGCGAGAGCCAGCTTTTAACTCTGCTAAGGAACCTGTGTTCTTTGCAGACGGCACCCAAAAGACTCAGGTAGTTTGGGAGGATTTTAAGGAGTTGGGCAGGTGGTTGGGTCTTGGTAGAAACGCGGACAGGAAACAGATATACGCCGCCTACGTGGCAAGATTTCCCGCACCCGAGGGTATGCCTGCGGCTGACTATTTCAGAAGTCCTGCACAGGTAGCTCACATTTCCAAGATTATAAATCAAGGCAGGGTGGTCAATGACAACCTGAAACTCGTCAGGGGCACTATCTACCAGCCGGACGCTGTTGATCTGGTAATGTGGTTCCGGAGCGATATAGCGGACGGTGGTAAATCTTATCAGGAACTCGAAGCCGCGACTCGGAGTTTGAATAGAAAGACCGTAGAGAAACTGAATAAGGCGGTAAAGTGGACTCGTTATCCGAAAATAATCAGTTCTGATCCGTTGGCGCAACAAAGAACCCACGGCACCCCCACCACGATTACCCATGATGAGCTTATGGAACAAGGTGCCAATGTCCATCCCGATAACCGTAAGGGGGGTGGGGGTTTTCCGTTTAATGACGATAGTGCTACGGTAGAGTCTCGAGGGATAACTAAGGCGTCTGATGGTCGTCCTATGACGGATGTTCCCGGCGCGGAGAGGTCTACAAAGGAATACACCCCCCGAGAGGTAGAATCTTTACAGAATAAATCCAGAACACACGGTGCGGAGGGCGATGCCCGATTCAACGCCGAAGAACAGCAGACCGGAAAATTCGAGGAGCGAGAGGTACCCCCAACGAAGGAAGGTGATATCGTAGAGCCCGAGGGCCCGGTGGACATACTCTCCTACGCCCGAGAAGGTATGCCCGAAAAGATCAGGGTTATGCACTTGGAGGATTTCACGGGTTCGGCGGCTAACGCAGAGGTTCCGATGATGGGCGGGGCTATAAACGTCTTCCACATCAGTTCAGATAATCTTTCAGTAGCCTCTCGAATTGACCCGGGCAGGGTAGCCGACAAATTTAGGACTACTCAGCTTGATCGCATGGCAAAAGAAGTAGCCGATCTCGGGGCAGATGCGGATAAGATGGTACTCTTTAACCGGGGTATAGTAATACAAGCGGGTCTCGATGAGATAGCCAAGCATGGCAAGATAAGCCGAGAAACTTCAGTGCTTCTGGATTCTATGGATCTGACCAAAGGTATCCGGGAGGATCGTAATACCGAGCAGGCTATCCTAGCCGGGATTGGGGAACAATATTCTCTGTATAAACCCGTATTCCAACAGCAAGTGAAGAAACAGATGGTGACAGATACCAACATAGCCAAGAGGTATATGAACACCGGAGACCATATGAAGGCCGATTTCGTAGAGGCTTATGTTGGGGTTCTTAAATCACCCGAGGCTATAGCTTCTCGAGCCGCGTTTAAAAAGATAAGGAATACTCTTATCGCATCTATAGAGGCGTGTAAATGAGTAATGACGCATGTGAAAGAGAGCTTATTGCCGCGGGCATCAGAAATCTGGATGCCGCTGACGCTATAAAGCGTATGAATGAGCTTGACGACGCCATGAACAGAGCGCTGAACGCGGCTTCGGAGGGTGTTGAGTTGGAGTCCGGCATACCCACACCTCTTCGCAGTAAGGTAGCTGAGGTAGCGAAAAGGGAATCCGCCAAATATTATAAGATATTGAAGCAGGGGCGTGTAGCCTCGATGATGACCAATCCCAGTACCCATGCTGTTAACGTCTCGGCTACCGGAGGACAGGTAGCTATGAACGTTATAGAGGAGTCTCTGTCCGTGGCTATGAGCCGTATGACTAAAGGCGAAAAGCGGGAATGGTCGGAGTTGACTCATTACGTCGGGGGTATGCAGAGAGCGGCGGTTGACGGTCTGAGCGTTATGGGCCATATACTTAAATCCGCCCGTAAACAGGGGGCTGTAAGCTCTCCGGAGATAGAAGCTCTGCTAAAGAAGAAAGGGTATTCGCCTGAGTTAGCCCGGGGCAAATCAGATATACTCATGTTTCAGGATGTGGGCGACCCGTATGCCATAAAGGACTTCTCAGAGAAGATAACTTCCAACGGCTTGAAGTACCTGATGAACGGCATTTTGCATCTGCCTTTCACGGCGCTACAGACCCCGGATACATTCTTTAAGATGATATCCCACAGGGCCAAGGTTCAAATGCTAGCCAGTAGAGAGGGTGTACGTACCCATGGGCTTATACCCGGCAGTGAGAGTCTTGATCGGTTTGTAGCAAACAACTGGGAAGAGATGTCCGCTAAGGTTAAGGCCGGGGCCAAGATGGAGGAACTCGGGGATTCCGCGGCGGCTGGATATAAGTACGCTCAGGAAGCAACGTTTACCGAAAAGCCGCAGACAGGATTTGGCAGGTTCCTTACCAACCCCGTAAAACGGGATGGCCCCATGACTACCGCTATTGCGGAGACAGTCGAGTTGATAAGTCCTTTCCGGAATATCTACGTAAACCTTATGCGACAGACTCTCTCCCGCAGATTGTTGCCGTTTGTGGACGCCGCCACACGGGCTGAATTTAACTCGGCGGACAAGATTGTAAGGCAGACTGCCCGGGCCAGAACCGCGGCCTCGTGGGCGGTAGTAGCTGGAACCTTTACAACGTTTAACGCTCTTCGGGGCGACGAGGATACAGACTTTCCGGTCAAGGTACACAGCCCCGGAGCGCTGAATCCCGCGGTACAGCAACTCCAGTTCGAGATGTACGGCAAGGTAGGAACGACTATACAGTTCGGCAAAGATACGTACATCCCTATGTCCATGCTACCACCGGGAATAAGTATACCTCTTCTTTTGGTAACCGCGGGCGCTGAGTCAATGAAGGAAATGCGCTATCGTAACCCCGCGAACCCGGAAGAGGCGGAAATGGAACAATACCTCAGATTCGCAGGCCCGTTTATAAACGCGGTAGCAGATGGTGCGTGGACGTCTCAGTACTCGGAGTTCATTAATAAGATGGGATGGGCGTTACAGTCGGGTGACCCGAGTGCCATAGGCAAAACTCTGGCCGATATGGCCGCGGGGCCTGTGCAAGCTCCTAGATGGATACAGGAGCTTATGGAGAACTACACGGGGAGTGTCAAAGATTATGATGGTTTCTGGGATAAATTCAGGGACAAGACTGTAGGAAATGCCGAGTCGTATGCTGAAAAGATAGGCATGGGAGGAGAGGCCATACCGAGACTCACTAAATTTGGAGTAAACACGTCAAACGATATGTTTGCGGGTCTCAGTTCGGATACAATGGATTTCCTCAAAGTAATAGAGTACGATAAACATTATCCGGCTAACACGAGCAAATCTATATCCGGGATGGGCAACAGCAAAAACCGGGTTCCTTCTACGGTTGACAGCCATGATATGAATAAAGAAGAAAGAGAGAAGTTTGATAGACTGACCGCCAAGGCCAGAATACAAGGAAAGACTCTCGATGATGATATACGGGCGCTCTTCTCTCGCAACAATGTTTATGATCCGGACAGCTTAAAAGCGGATGGTAGCCCGGGTACGGGTTTTACCAAGATACAGCTTGTAAAGGCTGTTAGCGATATACAGGCCAAACACCGAAAGTTCGCTAAGGAACTTATCAAGTACGACCCCAAGTTTAATATATCGGTACGACAGGCCGAGAATTTCAGGAAGTTCCAAGTGGATAACGCCTATGTAGATGAGGCTACCGCCGACAAGATATATAGGAATCGCATGGAAGAGACAAATGCAATGCGTAGACACCTAAGAAGTTATTACCAATGAGGAGTGAATAATGACGGTAACAGCAGGATCATATGCAGTTAAGAGATATGTATATTCGGGTGCGGGGTCTTATGCGTTTACCTTTAAGGTATATAGCACTTCAGACTTGCATGTACAGCACATAGATACCGACGGTATTGTCACTACTCTGGTATTAGGCACGGACTATACTGTAACCTTGGTGGATGGGGTGACTGGCGGAACCTGTGTGGCGTCTTACGCTCCGACCACGGGTACACTGGTTCTCAGCCGGGATCTCCCTATCGAACAGAGTACGGATTTCGTTAATAACGATTCCTTTGATATGGATATCCTAGAGAATACTCTGGATAAACAGGTACTGATACTCCAGCAGTTTGAATCGGCGATATTGGGAACCACCGTGACAGTTAACTGGACGGGCGACTGGGCTACTGGGGTGTCGTATACGGTCAACGAGATTGCGGTAGCGGCTGATGGTAGCTGGTATAAGTGCGCGTTTGATCATACCGCGGGGGTGTTTGCTACCGACTTGGCCGCGGGTTATTGGATTATAGCTCTTGACTTGGCCGCCATGGAAGCTAACGTGGCCGCCACTGCGGCAGACGTCGTCACAACTAATGCGGATGTAGTGCTGACCCATGCGGATGTAGTGCTCACTAACGCGGATGTCTTACTCACTAACGCGGATGTAGTGCTGACCCATGCGGATGTAGTAACGACAAATCAGGATGCACTAGATACCGCCGCAGATGTCTTGCTGACTAACGCGGATGTTGTAACGACAAATCAGGACGCAATTGATACGGCGGCTGATGTGGTACTGACCGGGGCGGATTTAGCTCTGACCCATGCGGATGTTATCTTAACCCATGCGGATGTTGTGTTGACAGGGGATGATTTAGCTCTGACCAATGCCGATGTGGTACTGACTCATGCCGATGAGGCCCTCACGAATGCTGATGCTATCGCTACAGCAGCCGATAGGATAGCCACTGCTGCCGATGTTGTAACCACAAATGCTGATGTGGTTTTAACGAACGCCGATGTAGTCTCTACCACCGCACTCTACGATAGCTTTGATGATAGGTATCTCGGAGCCAAGGCCGTTGAGCCTACCCTTGATAACGATGGAGCATCTTTACTCACGGGTGCATTGTACTTCAATACAGTCTCCAGCGAAATGAAGGTCTACTCTGGGTCTGCTTGGCTGGACGCATATACACCCTCTACCGCTTACGTACCTCAGACAGCCGTTACAGGCTCTGCGGTTCTACCTAAGGGTACAGTAGCGCAGAGGGATGCAACACCTCTGAGTGGTTATATGCGCTTCAATACGGATGAGGCTACTTTCGAGGGACATGATGGTACTGAGTGGGGAGCTATCGGAGGTGGTGGTGGACTCACTTGGTCTGTAGTTACCGCAAGTACAACCGCTGAGGATGCCAATGGTTACATCGTTGATACCTCTACAGGTACGAAGACCCTTACGCTTCCAGCTACTCCTACTGAGGGAATGACTGTAGGCTATAAGGATCTTAATGGATACTTTGGTACTGCTGCGCTTATCATTGACGGTAATGGAGAGAACATACAGGGGAAAAGTGAGGATCTGGTAGTCAACAGTAATAACGCTGGAGGCTCCCTCGTCTACTCTGATGCTACTGAGGGATGGGTTCTGACTTCTAGTACGCCTATGCAGACTATCCAGAGTAAGCCACTGCTTCACGTACAGGATCAGAAGGCTAGTGGTACTGATGGTGGGTCAAATATACTTGGTACTCAAACTAGGACATTAAACACAGTAGTTACTAATGAGATAGCTGGAGCTTCACTTAGTTCTAACACTATCACACTCCCTGCTGGTGAGTACTATGTCGAAGGTGTTTGTCCATCTTACTCAATCAAAGGCACACAGGCATCTCTATCTGGCCCATCTACGATACTTGTAGCTGGTCGGACAGGTTATAGCCAAGAGTCTTATGGTGGAGCTTATCCAGCTTCTTTCTCTGGTAAGTTTACATTGGTTGCCACGACTGATGTCACAGTAGAACACTTCACGGGTTTTGTTGTGGCAACAGAAGGTCTTGGTAGAGCCTCTGATTCAGGAGAAACTGAGATCTATTCCGACCTCAAGATCTGGCGGTTAGACATGGATAAAGTCTATCCGAACCTGAGTGATCCTAGTGTTGCCCTTAGTAAGCCTTTGATGCACGTTCAGGATCAGAAGCCTACTGGGACTGCTGGGGGGACTTCAGTAGTAGGAGATAATACTAGAGTATTAAATACTATAGTAACCAATGAAATAGCTGGAGCAAGTCTTAGTAGTAATACAGTAACTCTACCTGCTGGCAAATACTATATAGACTTAATTGCACCAACCTACACTTCCGGTCGTTGCAGAACAAGTCTATATGTGGACGGTGTTATAGCTCTAATAGGTACTAATGGTATTGTTAGCGGAGGTGATAACAAGAATCACTGCTTTGGTGAGATAACTCTTACTGCATCTTCCGCAATAACAGTAGTCACCTATACCTCAGCCGCTATAAGTAACTTTGGGTTAGGTGTAGACGTAGTTGACGGAGAGATAGCTATATTCACTGACCTCCGCATCTGGCAGATAGACGCAGTGACTCAAACCCTCATAACTCGCCAGCCTATCAACCAGCCAATCACTGGAGCCTATACAACTGGTGATATCTTCGGTGGAGAGCTTGAGTATGTCGATGCGACTACCTTCAATGTTAAGCCTGTAAGTTGCTACAGTGATGACCTTACGACTGCCTTGTTCATCAATGCTACGACTCTGGTTGACCTTGGAGCACCAGCTATCAACACGATCTACAACGCCTTCCTCGTGAAGAATAGTGATCTCAGCTACGATGTCCTTGTGGATACTGATGTCAACGGAGCGAACCTTCCAGGGACTGTTAGCTATAAGAGGTGGTTGGGGTTCGTGCTTACTGATGCTAGTGGGGATATTGTCGAGTTTAAGCAGAAAGGTGACTCTGTTATTGTAGAAGGTAACAAGATAGCAGTAGGTGGAACAAATGCTACGCTAGCTGCTGTTGATATGACCGCAATACTACCTATGACTAGAATATTAGACTATGAAGTAGTAATTCAACTTAGTTTGAACCAAACGTATATCATCAGAAATTCTGTAGGAGATGGTGTAAATAGGGAGACTCTCAATCTTTCATCTGCTGCAGGTTCACAAGCTGTAGCAAAAGCTACCCTTAATGGAGATGCTCCTGCTTTTCAAAACTCATTAGATATACCTTATGTATCAGGTTATAGGATAATAAGGTAATAAGGAGATAACAAATGGAATACAATATGAATAGTAACGAATACACGGAGGTTATCTCATGAGTAAAGTTCAAGACTTCTTCACAGCAGCCCCGAAGACAGTCCTTAATAAACCGTTTATGCATGTGCAGGAGAGACATGCAAGTGGTACAGATTTAGCTTCAGTAGCTTTGACTACATATGAGCGAGAGCTAAATCATGTTGTTACTAACTCTATCTCTGGAGCATCCCTAGCCAGCAATGAAGTAACATTACCAGCAGGTAAGTACTACATTGAAGCATCTACTACATCTTATGGTATAGGTGGATCAAAAGGTAAGGTATTGGGTGGAAGTGGAGGTTCTCTGATAGATGGTATATCTAGTTTCAGCCAAGAGTCTTATGGTGGAGTTGATAGAACTTGGGTGATAGGAGAAATTACCCTGAACTCAACAGACACTTTAACTATCTCGCAGTGGATAGAGAAGGCAGAAACTAGCGGAAGAGGCAGAGGCACAGGTTCTGGGGATGATGAGATATTCTCTGAGATGCGTATCTGGAAACTAGACAGCAACATAGAGACTCCAGTCCTCTCAGATCCCACGATGGTAGCCGCTAGACCTCTTATGCATGTTCAGGATCAGAAGACTACTGGTACTCATGGTGGAACTAGCATATCAGGTTTTCAACAGCGTACATTAAACACAGTTTTGACCAGTGATATATCAGGTGCATCTCTTAGCTCTAACTCTGTAACTCTCCCTGCTGGTACATATCATGTTCATGCATCTGTGCCTATGGGGGGTGGCTCTCAACCGGCATTTGTAGCGGTTAGAAAATCGTCTGATAATAGTATAGTTTTAAAAGGGTTTGCACAGAATACTGGGTACAATGCCTATCTTGAAGCTTCTGGTAAGGTTGTGCTATCTGTAAGTGATAGTTTATACATAGACCATTACGCTGCCTATGCTGGAGCTAATGCGTTAGGTATTGCGGCTTCACAAGCACCTTATGAAGTCTACTCAGACCTCAAGATCTGGCAGCTAGATGCTCTACGCCAAACACCAGTGATAGTCAACGATAAGCTCTACCCTCTGCCAGGAAGTACCTACGTGACAGGCAACATGCATGGCCTAGAGTATGCCTACACGAGTGCTAATAGTATAACCATACAGCCAGGAATCTGTATGGACTCTACGAATAATGTGGTGTTGGACTTACCGTCTGCTCAGGTGCTCTCTATCCCGACAGCTATCAATACGATCTACAACCTGTTCCTCTGTAATGACAATGTGGTTCGTACAGATACTGATGTCGATGGGGCTAACCTTGGGGCTTATACGAGTATCCGGTGGATTGGGTTTGTTAGGACTGATGGGAGTGGGGATGTGATAGCATTTTATAATGATGGAGATTTGATAAAATGGATGACACCTATTGTAATTGGATCTGCTCTCGGAACCAGTTATTCATCTCTAGATATTACATCATTTATTCCTGTCAACAGAGATTCCTGTCAACAGAGTATCTGAATTGACTACTGGAGTGGATAGTACTGGTGATGGTAACTTTGCCCTTAGTTTAGATAATAGTACTATCTGGTATGGGTTCAAGATGGAAGCGGATACCGGATTTCAAGGATGTCAAGTGCCACCATTAGATACCTATTATATGAAAGCGATTGTAGGTGGTGGTGTCCCAGCTCTCTCGGCTGTAACACTCAAACGATAACTAAAAGGAAACAATATGAAATACGCATGGATAGAAGAATTAGTAGACGGTGAGGAAGTACTGGTGGATGGCCCTGAGATCCTAGACGTTGGAGATGTCTCCTTCGATCCCCCACAGTTCGAGCAGGTCAGCCAAGAGCCTCCTGTATTCGAGCAGGTAGGCACAGGGAATGGCCCAGTGGTTGGCCTCAATAGATCTGGTCAGGGCTTAGAGTCTACTGGGAATATAACTCCTCAGCACCTAGTGTGGGGCATGGACAATGAGGCTTACCTAGTTATCTCCAAGGTATTCACTCCTAAGACTAAGGAAGTTAAGGATGCTGAGAAGGCCGAGAAGGATGCCATTAAGCTGGCCGAACATACACTCAAGGCTGAACTAAAGGCCGTAGAGGATACCTTCATAGCTACCGCTTATGCTCCAGTAGAAGTAGTAGTACCAGAGGGAACCTATACATTTAGGGGTGGGGATGAATCAGCACTCTTCATAGATCTAGGAGTTAGACTTGCTGAGAGACTAGGGGAGACTTCAGTTACTCTTATAGATATTGGGGATGCGGAAGTGATATTCCCATTATCCTCAGCGATACTTGTACTGATAGCTGTAGGTCAGGCATTCAGAGCACCCTACTTCGTAATGAAGGCAGGTAAGAAAGCTAAGAAGGATAAATAAGGAGATAACAGATGCCAGTAGAATTAAACAATGACATATCCACCCTAGCTCAGGATGTCTCAGCCCAGACTGGAGTAGCCTACAGTGCCCTTGGGAATACTGAGGTTCCAGAGTATGCTGGGTATGATGCAATAGGAGCAGGGCAGTCTCTAGAGACAGATGCTCCAGTAGTCTCTGGGCTCGACTATGTGGATGAGGATAAGAGTACTGTCAAGGGACAGCTTAGTAGTCTACTCGCATCTGATAGTCCTTACTTACAGCAAGCTAGACTTAGTGGGGAACGACTGAGAAGACAGATATTAAAATAACGGCAACGTGTTCCGCTCAGGAAGGAAGTGTTCACGCGGGATTCGATATTATACTGCTCGATAGCGGCAGATTCCCAACGTCTTTATAATCATATAAGCGTATTAGGGCGTACCCGGGGAGGGGTTATGAACTGGTTTCAGGAAATATTAATCGCGGTAGTAGCTTGTGGACTGATCTTCTGGGGCATTGTGACCTATGCTGCAGAGGCAAAGATTGAAGCTCAATGGGCATATAACAATAATGCCTCAACAGTCATTGAGGGGTTCAAGTTCTACCTCAACGGCGAAGTAGTTCAGGATGTGAAAGATCCCTTAGCGAGAACTTCTACTTGGATAATTGATCTTGCCAATGGTTCGCACACTTTTAGCATGACGGCTTACGGAAAGCATGATACTCTACCTTGGGAGTCTATGCACAGTCCGGATTATAAGTTCGAGTATCTTAATGTAAGTCAGGATAACGCGGCGCCAATGCTACTTATTAAAATATACTAGGAGACCAGATGAAACACACATGGGCAATTGCTTTATCATTACTATTTCTGGCTGGCTGCGCTACGACCAAGGGAAAGGACACTGCTGTTAAGACTGAGATTGTACTAAGAGACAATTATAACTGTCAGATAACTATATCACCAGCAATTGATCAGGAGAGTTTGACTGGTGATATAAAGGATCTGAAAGCAGATAATGCTCAGGACATCCCAGTTGAGTTGGCTATTCCTTCTCCACTACCGACCACTGTGGAAGGGGCAAAAGCCCTAATCAAATCCAATACTGAGAAGGATATTATCGGAAGCATTATTGAATCAGTTACTCCTGCTCCAACAGAAGTGCTGGGAGGAACCAATCATGTTAAATCAGCACTCAAAAATGGAGCTTATCCCCCTGGATATGACTGGGTTCACTCTTTCACTACTACAGAACTAAAGGATAATCACCCAGTGTGGAGGCTTGACAAGAGATTCTGCATAGCAGAAACAAGCTCCCAAGCGATGTTTGATAATACTCCATTATTGAATGGGCAGACCGAGAACTTTGACGGCCAGCTTTTCATTCCTCACTCTAATGAATCTGTAGATGAGGGTGCTATCTGGGATTCTGAAGCCTGTGTCTTGACAGGCTGGAATCTATCACTGGGTGCATGGTCGAACAAGCCAGGGAAAACTCTGTATCTCTCTACTCAAGGCAACCCTTTGAAGTAGGAACACATTATGCCTGAATCAGCAGAGCTTGAGAGAAGAATGATTGACCGAAGAGAGATTGAGTATCTGAGAAATGAAGTCACCACCTTGAACAAAGAGGCTAAAACCATTGCAGTCAAGATGTCCAACATCAGTGCAACTTTACGCATCCTGTTAGCCGTTATGTTGGGTGGTATCAGTCTATCTTTGTGGATCATCCAAGACACAAGGCATATGATTGAGGCTGTTGATGTAGAGGCTCATCTTCAGCACAGTTATTTGAACACGATGGTCAGAGATGCAAGTGATCGCTTCGCAGAGACAGATAACAAGATAGTTCGTGTGCAGAATATCATCAGCCTGAACCAGAAACGAGTGATGGAAAGTCTAGCTCTTCCATACATGGTACCTGAGCCAGTCCGATGAAATGGCTAGGGAGGTGGCTGGATAACTTAATTTATCGATTCTGCTCTCACTTAAAATATGGTGATGTAAAGCTACGACAGGTCATTGACACCGCCCCAATAGGAATATGTATCTGTGATAGATTTGGGGACTTTATTGAGACTAATACTGCGTATGAAAAGATGACTGGATACTCCAAGGAAGAGTTAAAAGGCATGTCATTCTTTGATATCACTCACCCTAACTATAGGCCAGAGAACAAGAAGCGTTTCAAGGAGATGCTCATACATAGTAGCCACAGTTTCAAGATGGAGAAAGTGTACATTCGAAAAGATAAAACAGTGATTGATGTTGGTGTTCATGCAACCACAGTTGAGGGTAGATTCGGCACTGCTTTTGTTGAGGACATAACAGAACACAAAAGGATGCTTGACAGGCTGGTGGTCAGCGAGGCCAGGTGCAGATCACTGCTACATGACGGGGATACTGATGAAACAGATACAGTATAAGAAGGTTGGAGATGGCTACGAGACAACCCAGGAATACGTCTACTACTCTAAACGATACAACCGATACATCACTATCCCAGAGGGGTTCTACAGCGATGGTGCTACCTCTGCTCCTGATCTGGACACTGATGCATGGTACGTGCATGATCATATATGTCGTTATGCACTCTGGGATGATGGTGCACCGATTGATAACTGGACCGCCTCCACGGTACTAGGGGACGTACTGTACCGAGACGGGTATAAGTTCAGGGCTTTTACATGGTGGTGGGCGACTTACCTCTTTGGTGGAGGGGCCGCCCGTAAGAATGGTATGAGAAGGGTTAACTTGATTTAGGTCGATAGTCCATTATTCCTCCTTCGCTGTCCAGTAGCCCTGTTGTTTCTTTTAGCTGCAATTCCTATCGGTTTTCCATCCTCACTTATAAATACAAAGTCATGGACAAGGCCGCAGTCGCAGCATGAAATCCTGTATATCTCTCCAGATGGGGCCTCAAACTCTTCTCCGTCTAATCTTTGTATATATTTCATATCGCTCACGATTTAAAAACAAAGAATGCACCCACCTTCCCAAGGGGCTTCATTTTTGAAGACCAGGAAGGTGGTTTTATGCTGTCATCAAAGTAATGATCCGCACCAAAGAAATCCTTACCATCCAGCCTTTGGTTTAACACCTCAATTGCTGCTTCTGTGCACTCGATAAGCGCGTTGTAATCCTTGACCGCAGGAGGCAGTTCGGTATTCATCCAAGAGAACTGCCAGGGCTTTGTCACCACATCCTTTATGGACATATCTGATTTGACCATGCGATTCATAACCACATGCCCCACCATGGTCTTAGCTTCTAGTGGCTGGTTCCTAGCTTCGAAGTAAATACAAAGCACCAGCCATGTCATATTAGTTATCATCTTGTTTCTCCTTGGCCCGATTATAATCTTTCCAGTCTATTCATAGCGTCATTTAGTATTCCATAAGTAGCGTTCTGGTCTGCAATTACTTCGTCCGCCCAGCAGTCGGCGGGCCCAGAATTCTCCTCAGTACAAGGATCGACTGGAAAATCCCCTAGGAGTTCAACTATCTTTCTTCTCAGCATCTCCTCAAGTAATATGCATCTTTTTCTTATAGCCGATGTGTTATCGGCTATTTGTTCCAGTCTAACATCTGAAAGCACCCCAGGTTTTACCGCTTCTTTGTTCCCTTCTCTTGCTACTTCCCCTAATTGTGTTTGCATTTTGTTTCTCCCTTGATTGTTGTTTTTATTGGCTGGAATTTAGGCCCTTGTTCTATCTTCATTCCGTTTCTCCTTTTCGTCGTTGTCTGCGCTCCGCGTCTCTCGGGCGGGTCAGACCTGTTTCGGAATTGAGGTCAGCAATTACCTGACTTACTGATTTCTTACTGGCTGGGGGGCATCTGAAGTGTTTGTCTTCCCAAGTTCCAACAGGTATCGTTTCTATCTTTCGTTTAAGCCTGTCCATCTTATACCTCCCGGTCGATCGTAAAGGTTTTATATCTACTGTTTATATAGTACTCGCTTTTCAAGAACTCCCACATTCTACAGCAGTAATCGTAATCGTCTTCGTCGTCTATATCGAAGTCCGCCCATGACGGCAGTACTACGAAGGACATGGGGTATCCCCAACGCTTGCCTACCATGGAATTATGGGTAACCATGATAGAGTTAATCTCTTCGTAGGTATTACCTATGTCCTGACTCCTAGGGTACTGATCTTCGTGCCATAGCTTTTTAACTTTATGTTTCGTGCCTCCTATCCACTGCACGTTCCACATCCAAGGGGTCCTCTTAACTACCGACAGTCCTCCCTTAGTTCCACTCTTTATAACCTCCTGTATCAGAGCAGAAGTACTGCCAGCCGGACGCAGAGGTACCGCGCACTGGAAGGAAACCACGTAGTCCATAGGATACATCTTAAATACGTGCTCTATAGCCTCACTTATATCACTGGTGCTTGTGCATAGCTCAGCGGGTCTTTGTATCCAAGGCACCCCCTGACGCTCACAATAGCGCCCTAGATCTTCATCGTCTGTGGAGATAGCCTTGTGAGTTATCTCCGGCGTCTCATTTATAGCGTCGATCGCGAAGTTCACCATCGCGGTACCGCCTAAAGCCAGTCTGTTCTTTCCCGGCAGTCGCTCCGATCCTTTACGGGCCAGTATTAACCCTAAGATGTTCATTTAATATCCTCCCTTTTCCGCACTAAACCACAATATACGCATATGTCATGGACGTATATTTGCTCATATGCTTCTGGTATGTCGCCTTTAATGCTTTTTACTTGTTTTATCCACTCGGGAGCTACTATGTCATATCTAGGTTCAAAACGATGAACGCCTTTTTCGCATCTACTCCCAATTAACATTCTTATCAGTCCATCCATGATAAACTCCCCCCATATCCTATAAGCTCTACCCCGTGAACCAAATCCCAGTATGGTCGGTAGGCGGAGTAGTCTCCTGTTAAGTCCACACCGAATATATGCAGACGTTTATACCCTATCGAAGTCGCCATCTCTGCGGCGTATAAGGCCGATCCCCCTCCCCTCCACTGCTGTAGCTTGTACTCAAAGAAGGGATAGTTCTCCCACCCCTCACAGAATTTACCCCCAACCAATAGACAGGGAGGATACCCTAGCTTCTTTCTCTCGTCGTGCCCGGTTAGGAGTAGCTCCGGATGTAAGTGCGCCCAGATGTACGCCGCGTGAGGCCATACGAGCCCCGCCGATGACGCCATAAAGATAGGGCCACGAGCCAGAGAAGGATCATCCAGCAATAACTGAAGACTTGGTCCCTTACCTATGATAGTAGCGTCATACCCTAATGGCTCCCAAGCAAGTCTGTTCTCAATCATCGGAGTCCCCCTTATCAGGTTCCACTATTGTCCTCCGGCGATCCTCTATCAATCCCTCCAGAAGAAGAGTGTAGTTTATTATGTCTCCCAGCTTCTCCGTTAGCATCGTTTGAGAAGGTACATATTTCAAGTCCACTTCCATCCGGTCGATAATATCCCACAGGCTGACAAAATGTTTCATAACCATTCCGTCCCAAGAGGTCGTAGGCTGTACGCCTTTGGCTCTGGCCGCACTTTTAAAGTTATGGAGTCTGTCTTCATCTGACGCGTATTCCTCGTTCTTACTCTTTAATACGCTTTTGCAGGTCTCCAACCTGTTCTCAACGATCCTGTCAAACATTAGTGCGTTCATTTAATTCCCCTCAATACGTAGTTTTTATAAGCCTTGAGCTTCCGAGCGAAGCCTGTGGCGGTTAGCTTCTTGTCCTGCAACGCCTCCATTACCATCTCATCAATGGTGTCCACGGCTACCAGTACCTCTACCCTCACGTCCTCTGTCTGCCCCGTACGGTGCAGTCTCCCTACTGTCTGGAGCTTGGAGAGGTACGACCAGTCCGGCGACAGCCATATCTGTCTGCAACCGCCGTCCTGTAGGTTCAGTCCGATGCCTACCGAGCGGGGGTGTATCGCCATGACTTTGAACTCCTTGTTGTTCCATGCCTGTATCCTCTTGCGTACCAGACCTTTGGCGGTCTTACCATAGATACATGGCAACCCCGGAAAGTATCTCCGCAACACATTGAAGTCCTCTTGGAAGGTGGCGACGATCATTATGTTCTCGTCTGCCGCGTCGACCAAGGCTTTTATATACATCAGTTTTACATCGTGCATACGGGTTACCTCTCTCACGTTGGCTGTATTCGCCCCATCGTGGTAGAGAAATCCATTAGCGAACTGTCTGAGCTTGGTGGCAAGAGCCGCGGCGTTGAACGCCTCGATCTCAACGTCATCTATCTCCACAAAGTAGTCGCGTTCGAATCGTTTGTACTTTTCTAAGTCCTCCTCCGGCATATCGCAGGGCAGTGTTATCTCCGTAAGCTCCGTAAGCTCCACATCATCAGCGTGTACCTGATATGTAATATCACTTACCGCTTTTACTATCGCCGTTTCAGACCAGTCATAAGCCTCCCACTTATAACCCATGTAGTCTGCCTTCCTGAAATAGGTAGATCTGTACTGCTCGTATGATCCCTGCAACCTTTTCCCCCGGTCTAGTAGAAAGTACTGGCTCCACAGGTCAAGCAGGGAGTTACCAATTGGAGTCCCGGACATCATTATAATCCTCGGCACATCCGCAAAGATGGTACGTGCATACCGGAACCTGCGAGTCATGCCGTCCTTTATCCAATGGCTCTCATCTATAATGATCATGTCATACCACTTCCTATCAGGACTATGATAGAACCATTCCAACCCTTCGTAATTCATGAAATGAAAATCGGTACACTCCTTTATGGCTTCGTCTTTGTTTGTCCCGTGTAACGTGGAGTATGTAAAACCATTGGTATGATCCCACTTAGCTATCTCGTCCGGAAAGGTGTTAAGCACTACGTTAAGCGGGGCTATAACGAGGACTCTGCGCACCTCCATGCGCAGAATCATCTCAGCCGCAACCGTAAGCGCTATCGCTGTCTTACCGCTACCTATACTGGCGTCAAGGTAACACCGTGGTTTTCTTAAGGCGAAATCTATCGCCCCTACCTGATAGTCTTTAGGATCAAACTGCATCGTCTATCCGTTTCTGGAGGTGTTCTATCAAGGCGTCAACTCCCTCGAAGGTATTTATAACTTCCATCTGGTGTCCCTTCTCCTGTAAATGAGCTATAGTCTTAGCTTGCAGGGGGCTCAGCTTGCCACCTTTAGGACGTTTCACCTCGACTAATGCGTGGACGCCTTTAGTTGCGTAGATCACCCTGTCCGGTACACCTCGACGCCCCGGGCTGACGAGTTTCCAGCATATCCAGTCGTTCATAAGGCATTGCCTGACCAAGTATTTCTCTATATCCGCCTCTAGCGGAACGTCTCGTTTGTTCATCAATTGCGTTTTCATGGTTTTCTCCTTAAATATTTGTGTGTGTTTTACTCTCTAACAAACTTTAGGTGTTACGCCCCGTACTTAACCATAGCTTGAGAAACCCAACACTCATCACCTAGAGACACTTCTGAGAGTCCTCCAAACGGTTGCCATCCAGCTTTAATCAAATCATTAACCTTCCTTTCAAGCACTTTTAACTCACCAGATTCTAATATCTTGTATTCTACTATTCTTCTCTCCATTTTTCTCCTCACTCTCCAAAATAGAAGTTATACTCATTTCCTAAACCTCCTACCCTCCCAACCAGAGGATGTTATTGGCATACCCTCGGCCCAGTCAGGCACTACGTTCATTAGCTTTTCAAAGTCGTCAGGGTTCCGTTTCCCTGTCTTCTCCATTGCGGTTAATTCATCATGGATGGACATCCTCAGATCCCATCCGTCTGCGTCTATTCTCAACTGCGCCTCCATAAGCAACTCCCTGCATACCGCCTGTACCCATGACTGAAACAGCGATCCACCGTGAATACTGCGTCTGATCCAGATGTTGTTGTTCATCCACATATGGGTTATACCATCCCTCTCCAGCACTTTAAGCTTGCCGTCCCAAGTCTCATACTTGAGACGAATCTCTCGTATCTCCGCATGGGGAAACCATATCTTCTTCATGCTCGGCAGTTCCAGACTCAAGTGTCTCCCGTACATACAGAAGACCGCGTGTTGACAACCCTTGACTTGATACCTCCGTCCGGGATTACGTATTGCCGCTACCGCCGAATCTTCAAACGCTCTCCACGCGGCTACCAGCTTGGGTCTAGCATCCCTGAAATCGGTTACAATCATAAATGCTTCTTTGTTCGTCCAGTGTATTCCATATCCCCGGGCAAAGTCCCTCAGCGCTTTCCATCCGCCTTGATAACCGCACGCCAGTACCGCTATTTTCCCGGCTTGCCGTTGTACCCCGGTAACCGCCTCATAGAGAATATCGTACATATCCGCGGCAGTGAACTTATATATGTCTCTCCCCTCTCTAAAAGCATCGAGTTGATCCTCATCTTTTACACCCCACGCGGTTCCCTTAGCTTCTATCGACGAATAATCTCTACATATAAACTCATACCCCACAGGCGCATATATCGACGATCTCAGCATGCTCACAGCTAAATCCATCACATCCCCGTAATAACTCTCCAGCATATGCAGAGGTAAATGCGGGTCAATAAGCACCGCGGCTAACTCGTCCGGGTTCTTTGCCTGTCGACGAGGGTAATTCTGTATCTGTATACCTCTCCCTGCATATCTCCCCGTAGCCGCCCCATGGTACTGTAACAGGTCTTTACAGGTACCATCACTACACTCCGAATACATCATCTTGTCGAACTTGGCGACTGAGGTGTTAGCGAATGTAAGTCGAGCGTTTATTATCTCCCTGTCGTGATCCGACATAAGAGGACATGCTAACGCTTCTGTTATCGTGGACTTCTGGAAATTGCGAAGAGGATAGTCTAGTTCAGCGTTCATCAGCTTTAACTGAGTCCCTGAAGCTACTCGTCCTTCCGTGAGGATGGACAGCTTCTCCTGAGCTATGATCGTCTTCTCGTCTGCGTGCGCCCAGATGGACTTAACAAGAGTAGAGTCTATAGGGACGCCCTTATCATTCATTCGTTCAGTGAGCGCCCATATAGCCCTCTCCTGAGCGTTATCTAAAGTAGTGTGTTCAGTCAGCGCGTTGTGTATTGATCGGGTAGACCGGACGTCCTGCTTGCAATACTCATACATTTCCATGTAGTCATCGTATATATCCAGCTTCCTCCGAAAGCGCGGGGGCTCCGTTCCCACTATGGGCTTACTTATAAGGTTTATCAGTCGCGTACCCGAGGCGTCCTTTGTATGTTCCGCCCCTACCGCTTTTGCACATCTCTTTAAATCCCCCGGAAACCCCATGGCGTAGGCGTCAGCCTGTACATCGTGCCACCTCTCTATGGGTATATCCGGCCATCCTAACTTCTTATGTAATACGAAGTGCCACATCCTCCGCTCGAACCCTACGTTATACGCGGAGAACATTATGTTCGGGTTCCTCGCAAGCTCCATCAGCGCCGCTGAGGGCGCTGAGTCTTTAGTCCACAATTCGATTATATCGTTGTCTCCCAGAACCCACGCAATGCACAGAATCTCGGTATCTCTACCCCGCGCATATTTGTAGGCTCCGGTCAACTTTATAGGAACCGAGGATCTTGATTCCATATCGAGGAATATATGGTTCCACGCGGTCATTAGATGACCATATCGTCATCAGTGTCATACTCGCTGAAGGCGTCTGTAGCCGCCTTACGGGATATTCCCCCACCGAAAGGTTTATCAGTCTTGTCCTTCAGCATGACAGTTATAAGCTCGAAATTGATGCCGTAGTTGCCGCCTTTCGGGCCCCATCCATACACGTTAACAAATACATTAACGATGTCCCCGCCCACTATGGCGGATTTGCTAGTCAGGGGTTTCTTAGCCGCATCCACAACCGCAGGCGGTCTATCTTCAAACGCCTTGGCGGAGATATAATTCATACCCTCGTAACCGCCTCGTACTTCCCCGGTCTTCTTGTCGATGTTCTTATCCCCATCCTTGAGGAATGGATACTTGAAAGAAGGCACCTTGGCCCCCCATTTGGCGTCTATGGCCTGCTTTATAGCCGCGTCCAGAGCGCTCGTGTCCTGATCCTTCGGGTACAGGATGTCTATGGTATACTCCATATTATCGTTCAGGTTATTAAGCTCCGGCTCTATTACATGAGGGAAACTGCATACAGCTTGAAGGAACAGCACGTTGGTACTCTCTTCGTTTCCATGTCTTACGATTTTCATTTGAATCTCCTTATTGAGGGTTAATAAATCTATAGATCGTTCTTTAGATACCCATTTTGTTAAATGCCAACTTCTGCAATCCTCGCAAAAATACACGCTTTGTTCATCTCTACCTTTTTTCTGCAAGAATTCTAAATACTGTTTTGCCGCTAAATATGTGCGGTAACGTATTTTCTCGCATTGAAAGTTCATATCATAAACTCATCAGTTAATGGATCGGCCTGTACTATCACCGCTTCTCTGCTGTCGTCCAGCGGGGCCATGGTAGTGACTCCGGTTGGTCGTGTTATCAGCTTTTCGAAGTTCCTAGTGAGTATGGCGTTGTCCTTGAGCACACCTCTCAACTTCTTTTCTGCCTGCGATATTGATATAACCTTGGTTACCGTTCTCTCCTCCTTTGGTATCTTTCTTGCCGCTAACCATTTCTCCGCTTTCTCCTCATCCATCCATTTACGTCTGGTTATCTTACGTACCAGTTTATAGCCTGCTACATCTCCCCCTCTTTCCAAGGTTGTAAGTGCCAGTGTCCGTTTAGCGGCGATCCACATTTCCATCAGATCAAGCTCGGGCAACAGCGCACCAAGTTCGTCGGGCTCCAAGTCTTCTTTCTCTTTGTACTGATCAAATATGGATAACACTCTACCCGTCTGGGCCTCGCAACTGCTGGATAAGGATAATGGGCACCACTTACACTGCTTTTCCCCCGGCAGAAATGGGGCGTTGGGGTCTTTGGCCTTTTGTATGGCGGGCAGGAGTACCTCTTTTCCCCAACGTTTCAATTCATCCGCGGAGAGTACATCTGTATATATCCCCGCTTTTGTCATGGGCTGAACTATGCTGATCTTTACGGTGGAGGTGAACCGATTTCTATCCTCGAGGAAACCTATAGCGCCAAGTGCGTATATCCTTAGCTGTCCGTTATCCTCTACCTTTACCGGGGTATGTCCAAACTTATAATCTATTACGTGTAACATCCCCGTGTGCTCGTTATATAGAATAACGTCTGCCGTACCGTAAACGTCTGAGTGACCCCACCCCCCGAGGTCTACGCGCTGTTCGAGGAACATCTCACTGTCCTCAACCATCTGTATCTCAGCCTGTTCTACGAAATCCACCGCCCGCTGTATCTGCTCCAAGTTATCCGGGGTGTTGTACCCCGATCCCTTCTCTATACTCAGTTTACGAGATAATCTCTCCGCCTGTTCGTGCATCCACGTACCGCGAAGGGAGGCATCGCTGTCCGTCCGCTCAATGCCCTTAGTGGCCAATGCGCTTGCAGGGCACCTAGACCACATCTCCCAAGCGGAGGACGACCAGATGCTATGCTCACGGCTGGAATGATCTACATTCATTACGCCACCCATTGGTCTATGAACTCACTGATCGCGGTGTAGGCATCAGGCGCCTGAGCCGCGTCAAGTTCTGAAGTATTAGCCACATTAAACCCGTCGTGCAGTACGGCCATGACGTCAGCCCGGGTCTTAGCAAATGTGTCGTTATCCGTATCGGTCTTTACCTTCTTCAAGAAAGCAGAAGCCATGTCTTGAATGTCCTTAACGGTTTTAGGTGCAACCTCTACTTTAGGCTCTGGCTTAGGCTCTGGCTTAGGCTCTACTTTAGGCTCTGGCTTAGGCTCTGGCTTAGGCTCTGGCTTAGGCGCGGGTTTAGACTCTGGTTTAGTGCGTTCCAGACTGACTAAATTATACTTAGTAGCTATCAGACTGAACACCTCTTTACTTTCCTCTCTGTTCAAGAAATCAAATGTTATGTTCATTTTCCTCTCCTCTGTAAAATACACAATCTATGAGGAAGGACATCGGCCATTCCGATGTCCCCCTCATCAGCTTACTAATTTACCATATATGTTTACTCTTGTCAAGTAAAAAGCGTACTAATTTACTAAACAATGTACTCGCTCAAATTATCAACCTTACCTTTAGCCCACCACTCGTTTAACATGGGCTCTAACTTCCGGGTTCTTGCCATCTGCTGATTAATTGATACGCTCCTCAAGTTACGTGTTACCGCTCCGTGGAAGTGCGCTAGAGTATATTCCCCCACATAGTCCCGCTGGGTCTTAACCTCATCGTCCCAGTCATTCAGAAAGGCATGGAAGTTAGAAGGATTGATAATCCCGTCCTTCATGGCGTTGAATGACAAAACTTTCAGGTCGTTGTCGTTCAACTGGACATAGGACATATCGTCGAACCACGCCCTATACTGACCCTGCTTGTCTATTACAGTCTCAATGGCACTGGCGGTAAACTGCTCCACGGCCAACTGGGTCAGGGTGCTGTCGTGCCTGTGGTGCTCCTCGAACTCACCGAAGAAGCACATATTCGAGCATACCATAACCTGGTCACCCGCCACAAAGCCTAAGCTAAACCTCTTCTTCATACTGTTGCGTAATCCAATTTGCATCCTCCTCTTCGTATCTTGCTCTTTAAGATACGGGTTAGTTATAGATATGGTGCCAAACAAATCCTTACCGTCTGTGGACAACTGGAAGCTCTCTTTAAGAACTTCTATGTTGTTCCGGTAAAGGTGACTGTCTACCGCGCTGAGTACGTCCTTGTGGTGTACCGGGCGCCAAGTCTTGGTAAAAGGTACTGTGGGAACCGCGTGTATCTCTTGTCGTGTTGTCATTTTGTCTCTCCTTTTGCTTTTAATTCTTCATATACATCCAGTGTAAGAGCCATTAATCCCTTCAGGTTGTTGAATAGATTTCCGGAAACCTGTTCGTGTATAGCAGTTGGATACGCCTCAATGAAAGCCCAGCAGGTATCGTTCAACAAAGCCGAGGTCATGTTGTCCACGTGCTTTTCCATACTCCCTCCCCCGTAAAGTGTTGTTATGTACTCCCCCTCTTAAGCTTAGTAATATACCACCCAAATCAACTCTTGTCAAGGTTTATTTAATATTTAGTTGACAAAAGGTGATCTGGTTGGTATATTACGTAGAGTCGATAAATCCAGAACATTATTCAGAAGAGGAGGATAAGAATGAAAACCACAAAACTTGAAGAGTGGAGGGTATCTCAGGGTATGACCTATGCCGAAATGGGGAATATCCTCGGAGCGTCCAGACAGTACGCATTTCAAATATGCCAGAGCGGAGTAGCCCGAGTGGCTAACCTGCTCAAACTTATTTACCTTAGTAAAGGTTCACTCACTCTGGAGGATATGCTATCCCCGGAGGATGCCAAGGAGCTTGCAGATGAGGGCTTCTTGGAGTTGAGCGAAGGTCAGAGATGGGTTCGCGATATGGTGGATATGGACAGTAAAGATGATGCAGATTTGATAATATAGACAAAGACATTGCTGAAATAGGAAAAAGGAGCTAAGCTGTTAACTCGCTCCTTTTTCTTATCGACCGTTGCACGCAGAACTCGAAATCCACGCACGCATGGGAAAACACACACCTACAATATATAGTAGTCTCCCATATGTGTCAACACTAATCATGTATCGGGAGAACACATAATGTTATATAACGACCCAAGAGACCTCACCATCCTCACAGGCGAGGCCGTTTATGATCGCGCTATCAAGACCTTCGGCCCGGGATCGACCGAAGACAACCTACCCGTAAAACTTTCAGATTACGTCCTCGGCAAGGGTTTTTGCCATCACACTGATAAATTAATACCTGATATGGAGTTGGAGTCTCTACAGGAGATTCTGGAGTCCTACAGTGACCGTATCCGCACTTTCAGGATATACGGCAGGGTAAAGGACTTCGTTCCTCGTTCCGAGCGTATAGAGCGTAATTCAGCGTTTATAGATGACCCGGGCAAACTTCGTCTGTTCGAGTTGGATATAGACGGTTGGGGCATAGATGAGGAGTTGTTTGCGGACTTCGAAGTCGGCGGCGATCCCAAGACGCTCAGGGAGGTCATACACCACCTTTTATCCCAACGTGGTCTTGAGTACCTATCCTCCGAAGATTGTCTACTCATGTACTCCCAGAGCGCATTTCCGGGCGGTGAGTTAAAGTGCCACCTCTACTACTGGCTCAACTGTGAAGAAGGTGAAGGTTTCACCCTCGAAGAGTTGCGCAAGTGGGCTATGAACGTCAACACCCGTCTAGGCGGTAAGCATATAGATTCTTCTGTATACCGGGCGGTTCAGCCTGATTATATAGCTACCCGCCACTGTGAAGGTTTTGATGATCCCCTGAGAGGCGCAAGATTCATTATGATCGAGGGAGTAGATTATGAACTGGAAACTTCTTATGCAGGTATTAAAAGAGAGTTGGGCGCTTCTGCTGGTAATAGTTATCCTCTTGCTACTGGTGGTATACCTTCTGAGTTCGCCACTGTAAGTTCTCATCCGGATGGCTGGTACGCCACTCTCCATCAGGCCGGATGCGGCGGGGAGATAAATCAGTGGTGCTTCCGCGCCGCCGCCCAGTGTGTGCAGACTAATGGCCGTACGAGGGTCTTAGCGGAGCTTGACGTCCTCGCCGCCCGTATGCACGCCGAGGCATGGGGAGTAATAATAGATAACTCTGGCGGAGCCCGTGGGGGTCAGGAAGACCGGGACACATATACTGTCACCCGCTTCGCCCAATATTTACGCTCGGCCTGTGACCGGAACTTCGGTGATGAGTTAGACCGTGTCCGGGGCGTTGTTGAAGAGGCTATTGACGAGTCCGAGGCCAAGGGAAGCCCCGAGCCTCTCTTTGAGCGCCATGTGGTGGCGGCTTCGGCTATCCTGTGCCGACGATGGCCGGGGGTCTATGAGGCCCTGCGTGCGCGAATATCCGCTCTGCCTCGCGGCGTACGCCCCAGAGCCGCGTCTCTTGATTCACTGGTATCTACCCAGATCGCCAATACCCGTAACACTCCCACCGACTCAAGAGAGGCCATAGCGGCCCTTGGCGGTGATCTGGCGACCGCCCAAGGTCTCATTGATGGCGGCTTTATCCGAGAGGGCGGGTCTATAGATGAGATCGAGTTCTGCAACGTCCTCCTTGACTCTATTGATCTCATGTCCGACGGCATCAATGACTTCTTTGTCGACACATGGAGCCCGGTTGACGACGGCGGGTATAAGGCTTATAACCTTCAAGAGCGTGTCGACCGCGTTCTTGCTGTCCGGGGCATGGAAATCCTCGGGGCTCTTGACCGCAATCTCCCAGAGGGGATTATCAAGAAGGCCAACAATGTTCTTGACTCTTATATGGAAGACGCCCGCAGTGCCCGACATGACGGATATATAGCAGGCAAGCGTTACGGCAGGCGCGACTTCAGGCGCAGGTTCTACCGTGAGCCCGCCGGAGATGCCTTCTGGGTTAATTTAGGCCGTGAGGACGATAATAAGCGACGATGTATGCGTGTAGACGACCGGGGCTGTACCCGTATGACTTGGGTCGAGGCGCTCGAAAAGTTCGACACTGCCCCTGTCTGGTCCCCCGGGGTGGTGGGTTCCACAGTTACTATGCGTGTGGGCGCCAACGGAGCTTCATCTCTCTGCGGTGAAGAGCTTGAAACCCTTATGTCCGGCGTCGGCCTCGGCGGCCTAGACGGCTCGGCAATCCCATGGCTTGCTGACATGTGGCGTATGATCCGCCTTGAAGACCGTGAGGACGAGTCCAAAATCCTCGCTTGGCTTATCTCTGTCATGCTCGACTGGCCTACCAAGTTTATACTTCAGCTTGTCGGCAGTGCCTCTGCGGGTAAGTCCACCACGTCCGACATTCTGCGAGGTCTGCTCGACCCGCCTACCAACGGACTACGCTCTCTCGCGGAGACACGAAGGTCTCTGGGAGGCATGACCCGCGATGCGTTTATGGATACGGTAGCCAAGGGCGGAGATATTACGGTCATCGACAATATAACAGGTCTTACAGCTAACCAGCAGGATATGCTCTGTACGATCGCCACAGGAACTTCTGTTAGTAGACGATGGCTCTACCATAACAGCCACTACGAGATGCCCGTGAAAGGCTCTATCATCCTCACAGGTATCAATGACTCCCTATCCCGTCCCGATCTGCGCGAGAGGGTATTTACCGTTGGTATACGTAAGGGAGATGAGGGTGACGGCTACGTCCCAGCGCTTGAGAAGTATTTCGCAGAGTCAGAAGGGCGCATAAGGGACGGGCTTATAGACCTCAGTTCCGCGGTTCTGTATGTTATGAAGGGCGACACTGAATCCGCTTTCTCAGGGCGTGATGGCCTTATAGATATCGTTAATAACATTTACCATGGGGCCAGTGCTCCTGAGTGGAAGAAAGCCGAGAAGATACGGGCCGCTGAATCAGACGTTGAGTTAGATCATTTCTCCAAATGCTTTTGTGCTTGGTTGCTTAATTCAGATGACTATGATTCTGAGGGGACTATCGTCGGCTCTAACACTGATATTCTGCGGGCGTACCGCGAATGGGTACGAAGGAACGCTGGTAAGAACTTCAGTTGGAGAACAGCAAGCGGTGACGATATGGCTGTGCAGATAATAAGTCAGGTTGGCTTAAAAAGCGCGGTACCCGCCAATGCCCGGAAGCTGAGTGAAAAGCTTAATACATATGGCGACCAATTGGCTAAAGTTATAGGTATGGATATCGGCAAAAAGAAGGTGAAAGGAGTGAAAATGAGGGTACTAAAACGTGTCAAGCAAAGTGAATATACAGGATCTGTTGACGAGTTTTCGGTATAGATTTCTTGCGACCTTTTGGGGGTTTTTGGTGCGACACCCCAGCTTAATCGGCTGGGGTGTTTTAGTCGTGTGTTAAGGTAATAGATTTAAAGCAAAACGGATATGAATGTGTAGAAAGGTTTACTATTTCTTGCGACACCCTAGGCCCAGTTGCGACACCCTGCGACACCCCTTGCGACCCCCCAAAAAGCCATATAAACCAAGGGTTTGCGGGAGGGGGTCGCAGGGGGTCGCAAGGTTGTACTCTTTAGGGAAGAATAATAATAGTACTGCCCAATATTGGGCACACCGAGCCACGGCCCCGGATTTCCCCAGACTCCCAGAAGTTCTCACATGGGGTACGTGCGACCCTTGCGACCCTTGCGACCCCCCCAGAGTTTACTTGACAAATAAAACGATAAAGGCTGGCGCGCGAAATGTTGTTAGGCATTTCAGAAGCTATTTGAGTCGTGAAATCTACGAGTCGATAAATCCTTACTTTGCGTTGGGATGTCTGTGGAATCCGGATGACTGTTGTTTCAGGCCTGCATAAAAAAACCCCGACCTAAAGGCCGGGGTTAGTTGGTATCTACTTATTCTGTCTTGATCCTAATATTATTATCAGGATTATTAATATTGTAAACTCCAGTTGATCGAACTCTGTGTTATCCTTTCACCGTTGGTTCTTCATATCTCGATATTGATATGTATTCCATAGCACCGCAGAAGGGACACAATCCTCCTTCATCTCTGTCTGTTTCATGGTACTCCTGACCACACTCGTAGCAGGTCGTCCAGCTACCTACGTCATAGCTCTCATAAGCTATTTGTTTCTTCTGTGTTTTATTCGATGATGTCTTGGTTTCGTAGTAGCTTCTGGCACCTTTGTACCATCCGGTGTATGCACTCTTGGTTTCTCTTTTTCCGCCTATTGATGTCAGATCATCTATTGTATCGAATACGTTTATCTGAGGTCTCCCGTAGTAGTTCTCTCCCAGTTCACTTATTATCAGTTCTCCTAATTTAAGTGAGTTTCTCAGTTCAGCCAGTACGGTGTGCTCGACATGGGAGTGTGCGTTGTGATATCCGCATGATATGTTTACACATGGTATGTATTTGCTTAAGTGATCACAATCTGAGAAGGTACCTATGGCCTCTTTGAATCCCATTTCGAATTCATCAGATACATCGAGTATATCGTCTATCATATCATCTTCACAGTATGAGTTGAATGTGGCTACTATATCACTCCCACCTTTGCGATCGAAGACAAGGGCGAATCTTGATTCAGGTTGCAGTTCTCTAAGCAGTATTCCTGAGTTTCCTCCCATTTCCTCTTCTGTGGAGAATATGAATGACAGGTCAGGATATAATCTTAGTAGATTTAAACATATCCAGATGCCATTCTTGTCATCGGCTCCCAGTCCTATGCTCTTTCCTTTCTTATTGCTTCCGAATATTTCACCTCTGTCGTATATTACTATGTCTGGCGAGTCTGACTGTACCTGATCCATGTGCGCACATAACAGCGGGTTGTCTTCTACAATCCGGTATATCTGACCGTGGGCATCAATTTCATAGTCTATTTTCATCAGGTCTAATTCTCTTTCTACTATGTTGGATATGTCGCCTTCTTTACCGGATACTCCGTTTGTCATGTATAATTCTTTTAGCAGTTTCATGTGTGCTCCTTATGAGTTCTTATAGTGTGATATACAATTATCACATATTGTTTCATCTTTTATTGTGTAGGTATCGGTTCGTTCTACGTATTCACAACAGCAGTCGCAGTAGGCCAGATCTTCGTCTCTGCAAGTCTCGCAGAACGCCCTTCCCATGTGGTCACGGGTTACATTATCGTTATCTTCATATTCTCCGCAACGCACACAGTAGGTATAACCCTCAGTTCTACAGTAATCACACACGGGCTGGTCATGTATCCAAGTGGTGCTGTCTCTATGGTGAATTTCATCACATAATTCGCATCTGCTGTAATTGTCGTCGTAACATCCTTCGCATATGTAATAATCACCTACTGAGCATTCCTCTCCTTCTCTTAATCTGCAACCACAACTATCACAGACGTATTCGTGTTCACCACTGTCTAAAGAATCCAGATTCTCGAAACCATTTGACCAGTTTATATCTATTGGAGAACCCGAGGCATGATTTAAGGAATATCCCTCGTACATTCTCCGTGCATCGTTGTAGGCTATACATTCGTCCCCATTCTCGAAGTATATAATGGGTACGTTCAGGTTTAGTACTATATAGTCTTCATAACTATCTGTGGTTGGCTGTATTCCCCAAGTCTTCGGGGCGTTGGATGGTATGTCTATAATTACCTGCGGATACGCTCTGCCCAGTCCAATCCTTTTACCATCGGTGTAGGCAATGGCTCTTTGTATGTATTTGAAGTGTTTGAACTCGTATCCTTTTATCTTGTAACTCCTAAGTTTTCCGGGAGTTATGAATACTATATATTTGAATGGGTCAACCCATTGCTCAGGTATACCCATATAAAATCCTGCGCCGTGGTTACTTGTGAGGTTCACACAGCTTGTGAATGGCTGGTTTGTGCTGGCAAACAGGAAGTCGACTGGATTCTTACTTATACACAAGTATAGTTCTGAAGTGTTTCGTGAGGATGTTATGCTTTCCACTGTATCATCGCTCAATAGTTTGTGGGTCTTTATGTATTTGAATAACTTCTGACCCTGTATCTTACCTGTTATCCAAGTTTCATATCTTAATAGCTGATCGAGGTTTGATACTCCGATCTGGTTTATTATATATTGTCTATGGTAATGTATTATTCGGTGGTATTCTTTGTATGATTGATCAGTATTTGCGTTCGTCTCCTGCTTATGCCAGAGTCTGTGGTCTTCACCGAGTTGAATTGAACCACACACTGACGGAGGGCTCAGTATTCCGTCCAGTACCCTATGACTACTGTCCCCATCCAGATACCAGTATTCAAGGATATTTATTAAGTTTGATATATTTGTTGTGTTGGTGTCAGGGTTCATGAATGTTTTTGATGTGTTAGAATACAGCGTGTTTTCGAGTATCATTATTTGTCTCCATATTGTTGGTTGGCTTGATCTATTTCGTCCATATGCTTTTCATATAACGCACGTTCAGGATTGTTTATTACTTCAGCCATACTTTCAAAGAACTTCTTAGCTGTTTTGTTTAGGCCTTTCATCAGGTCGGGGTATTCATCTTCTGTACCACAAGGATATTGGTGTGCTGGACATTGAAGTACTATTTCCCCCTGTTTATAAGTTATAGCTATCGCGTAGTATTGACCATTGAACCAACCTGGTCTTTTTATTACTCTTGCTCGTAGCATTATATCACCTCTATTGAGTATATTATTGTTTGAAGGATTGCGAAGAATGCCAGTATTGCTATTAGTCTGACTGCGAAGCTTAATATGTTCATTGTGTGTCTCCTTGTGCTGGTGATAGGTTTTGCCAAAATGACCAAGATATTCCCGGTTTCAGATGACATACGCTGTTCTTGTCTACCCGTCCATCTACGGGTGTATGGTCTTCTATTTTAACTATTGTGAACGTTCTCGATTTGTCTGGGTACCCTTGTTTTGGCGTACCGTCGAATATATGGTTACGATAAACTTTGTCTCCTACTCTGAATGGGTTCAATGTGTCTCCTTAGTATTAAATTACCCACCAACTATATTGTTAGTGGGTGTTGTGTTTTATATTCTGCAAGCAAGGAGTTCTTTGCGTGCATCGTCTTTGAAGTGATGTACTGATTTACAACCATTACCTGACATGGCTGATTCTTTGGCCATTCTCATTGCAATGCGCCTTAGAAGCTGTTTTTCTGTTATCTTGTAGTTCTTCTTGACGGGTTTTGATGCGTGTACTGCTTTGAAGTGTTCCTCCTTTAACATTTTGAATGAGTCTCGTACTCTCTTCATCAGGCTCTCCTTGGTGAGCATTGCGTCTTGTTGGCTGTTAAATGCTACTTTAACTGACTGTCCGTTGATGGTGATGGTTGCTTTGATCATGGTGTGTCTCCTTGTTGTGTGTTATTTAGCATTACGTACTATAAAATCTGCAAGTACATCACCGTGGCATTTAAGCGGTGCGCACCAACATATAAGCGTTATATCTTCTCCGTTATTAAACTTATTAAGTAATTTCAGTAGTTCCGCTTTAAACTCCGGGTTTTTATTGTACTGCTTCTTAGCGTGTTCTTTGTACATATCTATGCATTTGTCCCTACCTAAACTAACCGTGTACGGGTTGCCAAACACTGAAGGTCTTCCAATGTATGTGCCTTCGCCTTTATATGTTCTCTTATTAACTACTGTTACCTTCGCCATGGTGTCTCCTTATGTGTTAACTAAATATACAAATGTGGGCCTTATATGTGTAATAGGTTTAACCTATGAGTGTTATCAGCTATTCCTATACTAACTTCTTATGCTTTATAATCTTATACATCTACTCTGCCTCGTCCCCACCCTCAGCTTGCTAGGGGGGCGAGGCGTGTGAGTCTATCAGGCTTAGTAAGCATACTAAGCCACGTATTACACAGCTTAATAGGCTTAACAAGCGTACTACACTGTGGTGGTATGTACCTCGGGGCTGGGCCGATTAGGCTCAGTCCCTTTATTGGGCGTATGAAGCTCAAGAAGCCTCGTAAGCGTGGCAGGTAGGATAGGTTGCGCAGGGATGAGGCCGATTAGGCCGATAAATATGGTCAGAAGGAGAAGGGGGCCCGGGGGGAAAACGCGATCGTCATTCAAGGAAAGAAGGTACACTCACACAGTTCACCCACTTTTTACTAAATGTTAAGTAAAATGCCCCAAATAACCACAAAACATTTACCATTAGGAGGATTTCTTGACTATTAACCCGGATTATACTATATTTTCTATATATCTTATGATAATCTATCCGGATAAGGCTATAAGGAGATAATATGTAAGGAGATATCATGTTACCAGCCAAAAGAAACGGTCATATGAACGCATTAATGCTAAATCCCGACCGTTTAGAAGGTGTATGCCGCGATTATCTGGGCATCGCCGAAGTTCCTAATGTTGCGGGGCTCTGTGTAGCCCTAGGTTCCACTCCGCACTTTCTGCACAACCTGTTTGCAGAGAATAAAGACAAAACCGAAGATCTTATCTCTGCTGAAGAACGTCTGAGAAAGAAAGACGCTGTTGCGATACTATCCCAGACCCTGCTGGGAATAGAAGACACACTGCTGTCCCGTGGGCTTTTAGGTGAGTATAACGCCCATATGACCAAATTCGCCCTTTCCGCCTACCACAACCGCAACGAGAAGACCCTCCACGAGACCAAAAGCGACAACACCCTCAGTATTCACATAGCGAGTCACAGTCCAATCGATCTTGACGAGTTGAAGGAATATCAGCGTTTGGAGCAGGCCATGAAGGAACAGACGGAACTGGAGCTAATCTCTATGGGGCGTATACGCAATCCAGACGACGACGATGAAGACGATGAAGACGGCGCCATACACGACTACGGAGCCATACACGATGACGGCGTAGAGGATATTATAGCGGGGATGTACGAACAACACGAGCCCACTACGGAGGAGGATGAGTGTCAGATATAAGGATAGACTTCACTCCGCGGGTAGCACAGAAGCTCATATTGGGTAAGCTCAAACAGAAGAGGTTCGTGACAGCTATCTGCCACAGGAGGTTGGGAAAGACACTCCTTGGAGTCTATTATCTCATAACTGAAGCTCTCCAGTCCAAGCAGGACGACCACCGGGGGTATTACTTCGGCTCGACGCAGAAAGCGGCCAAGCAGGTAGCGTGGGCCTATTTCAAGAAGCTACTGGGCGGGGTACACCAGATGGGAGAGGTGGAGTTCCGCGAGACGGAGTTGCAGTGCAAATTCAGCCATGGCCAGGTTATCACTCTGGCAGGTTCAGAGAATATTGAGGCTTATCGTGGAATCTACGTTGACCGTATTGTGGCTGATGAGGTTGCCTCATGGGCCAACGCGGACTATGCGTGGCACGAGGTACTGCGGCCGGCCATGGCGGATAGGCTTGCCCGGGGGATGGTGATCGGGACTGTGAAAGGTCTTGATATGCTCTACGAGTTCTATGTGCGGGGGATCAGCCCGGACGAGATAGACGACGACTGGGGCGCGGTGAAGCTCCCTGCGGACGTGACGCGGGTGCTGTCGGACAAGGAGCTCAGGGAGCTCAAGCACTCAATGAGCGAGGAGGCTTATAACCGCGAGTTGCTGTGTGACTTCTTTGCGGAGAGCCCGGAAGTGCTGATATCGCCAAAAGAAGCCAGAGAAGCCCAGAAACGGCTCTTGTCGCCCGCACAGCGGCAGTCCGTACAAAGATCCTCAACGATCTTTGGCGTCGATATAGGGCGTACTGGAGACCCCTCAGTGGTGTATATGAGGCAGGGACTCGAGGCTACTAAAATCATGCACGTCCAAGATCCGGATAATATGTCAGTTGCGGATAGAATTTCGAGATTAATTAAAATCCACCGCCCCAATATAGTGTTTATCGACGCCGGACAGGGTCAGGGGGTTATAGACAGGCTGTGCAGGCTCAACCATGAGGATGTGGTGGTGGAGGTGCCGTTCAACGGCCAGTCCCCGGAGAAGTCCTGCGTGAATATGAGGGCGGCGATGTACTACCGCCTGAAGGGGTTCCTCTCGAAGGGAGTTATACCGGACGATCAGGAGTTACTGAAGGAACTGGTGAATCAGGAGTTAAGGGATGAGCCGAATAACCGCGTACAGTTGGTGCCTAAAAAAGACATCAAGAAGCGTATAGGAAGGTCTCCTAATGACGCGGATGCTCTGGCATTGACGTTTGCGGACGACAGCGCGGATATGGACGAGACCCCGGAGGAAACGAGGGAAAGGGCGCTGAGAGAGTATATGTTTGCGGCGGGGATTGCGTATAACGAACCTCAAGCGGACTACGATCCATTAAATTATATGCAGACTATAACAAAAGATGTGGACTTTACCGAATACATGTAGTAGGCGTGAGGGTATAGGATCTAAAATCGACCCTACTCCCTCCATAACATAATCTTGGAGTCAGCTATTGAACATGATAATGCCGGAAGTGAACATTGAGTTGCCCGTCTCAGGTGTGTATCATGTTTCTGCTGTGGCCCCTTCCAAGATATTTAAATACTGGCTCGATCTGGAAGATAGAGATTACCTGAAGTACAGATTGAGCGCTATTGCGCGTCCCGGATGGTCGGATGTCATCCGGATATTCAAGGAGTTCGGGCGCAATATGTATGTGGCGATGGAGGATGGCGAGATAAAGGGGGAATTTGCCTTAGAGGCTTTTACAGGTAAGGCGGCCCAGATACACTTCTCCATGCACCCGGATACTAAATTCAAAGACGTCATACGGATCGGTACAAGCACCTGTGACGAGATTTTAGGTCAGTGGACAGATAACCACGGGAATCCGTACTTACGGTCGCTGTACGCGAATATAGCCGTCAGCAACAGGGCGTCATGCCTATCGGCGCTGAAAATGGGTTTCAAGAAGATAGGGATGCTCCCGTCAGGCATGTACGTGGCGAGACATAACAGATATGAAGATGGAACAATATTAGTGAGGACTTTATGAGTAGCGGCGGCAGTTCTAAGGGACCCGGCGGGGGTCAGGGATATTCCGGCCCACAGCAGTCCCAAGGAAGGAACTGGGATTTAATGATGCAGAACCTTGCGGGAATGGAGGGAGCGCCTCCTCCTTCAGCCGGACAGACACAGCACGTGGGGAATAACGACGCGGCTACGGATACCAGCGGGCCCGTCTCCTCTGCGGAGCAGATGGCGGGGTTTCTTTCAGCCGTGGGCTATGGTATTGCGGGGGCGGCTACAGGGGGTCCATTAGGGGGTCTTGTAGGAGGGGCGCACGGATATCAATCCGGTAAGGAAGGATTCGCCGAGAAGAGCGCTGAGAAGATGGGCATCTCTGTGGGGGACTATGGTCTGGGCGTTAAGCACGGGACTATAGACGCGGGCACAGGGAAGCGCAGAGGGATAGACGACGACGACGATGAAGGTCTTGGTAAATCGGGTGGGGTCGGCAGTAACAGTGGCCTTGGCTCTGGAAATATGGACTCTGGGGGTTGGGAATAATGAGCATGGGGCAGAAGCAGTCCGACTATGATAGAATGTCGCAGGGGTATAACACCGGGAAGGCTATGTGGCAACAGGGACAGACGAGTCCTTTTGTGTCCTCGTCTAAGCTGGACGCGGGGGCTAACGCCGGGTGGATGGACGCGCAGGAGGCATATGATCAGCGCCTCGCGCAACAGCACCACTATGAAGGGTGGATGCGGGAAATAATGTCGCAGTCAGAGCAGTCACAAGGGCCGTCATACGAACAGCAGATGGCGGATCAGAAGTCCGCCTACGAAGCTCAGATGGCCGAGCAACAGCGTATACAAGGCCTTAACGACCGCGATAAGCTGTTTGGAAACTACATGGACGCGGCTGGCTCTGCTACGGACTATATAAACAATCAGATAGATCAGGAGAAGTCTAACGCCAATTTATTGGGCATAGACCATGAGATATCCGACGAACAGAAGTCAACTCGCATAAGTGATTACTTTGCCAGCATATGGGGTGCGGGGGATCAGTCTAGCTTAGAAGGACTTATGAGTAAGTGGGGAAATCCCACAGGGTTTACCGGGTTCTCGGTAGTAAGAGGTGATGGTAGCAAGTACGCGGGAGAGAAGACAACCGGGGGAGAAACCTTGGCCACATCTAAAGGGTTAAAACCGCAGATACAGAAAGAAGAAGATCCTATCGACTTCCTTGGTTCAGTCGGTAGCGCATTGGGGATATAATATGAGCAGTCCTAAAGGGGATACCGCGGGGCCGCCACCCGCGATGACTAATAACGCAGATAGCGGGTCTAATAATGACGCTATGATGATGATGATGGAAATGATGATGAGTTCTCAACAGCAAGCCATCAATCAGGCGCCACAGGCTCCGGCTCCGATGAGCGTTCCTGAGATAGTACGTACAGAGGAAGTGGATTGGACGGAGAAGATGGATCAGTTGATGAATAAAACCAGAGCGGATTACACGCTGGATAAAGCCAGAAAGCATGGGCGTCTGGATACGATACATACGAGTCCGTTGCTGGATGAAGAAGACGCAACTACTACAGGTCAACTATGAAGGCGAAATTTGAATACTCCAGAGTAATGTCGAACTACGAAGATCTCCGAAGTGAGAGAACTGACTGGGAGACGGATTACCGCAGTATATCGGACTATCCGTTACCCGGACGGGGGATTTATCAGACATACTCGAAGCCCCGAAAGCGTAAACTGACCTCTCAGAAGGTTATAAATACTATAGCGGAAGACGCGCTGTATGTGCTTACCTCGGGGATGCACGGTGGACTTACGAGTCCTTCAAGGCCGTGGTTCAAGTATGACTGGTCTGATAGTAAGGTATCCAAGATAGAACCTCTTAAAGCGTGGTTACAGGAGGCTGAGGATATAACTCATTCGTATTTGCACAGTTCCAACTTCTACAGCGTTATGAACAGTTTCTATGTTGAATACGCGGGGTTTGGAACGGGATGTGAGTATGTGGGTGAGGATTCGGATAATGATCAGACTCCGTTCAGATTTGAGCTCTTGACTGCGGGGGAGTATGTATTTGCGACGGATGCCACTGGTAAACCATGTACGTTTATGCGTACTCTGTTTTTGACACCTCGACAGATGGTAGAGCGCTTCCCTAAGACGGTATCGGCGGAGACCAAGAGAAAGGTAGAGGGCAATGAGGGCGGTACTGACCGCAGTTATGTTACTGTGGTAGAGGCCGTTTATAAGGAGAAATATCAGGACAAGCCTTATACCCGTATATTCTATGAGGTAACTTCTGAGAGCGGCCAAACCGCGAAGTCCAGAGACCCGCAGGGAAAAGAACCGCTGAAGATAGATGGGTTCTATGAGTTCCCCTATATGATATCACGGTGGGGTACGATAGGATCAGA
>FLOH01001204.1_pt1 | contig 41789 bp, 33 predicted proteins | sample 756751 | NCBI WGS metagenome assembly FLOH01 (sample SAMEA4026879, study PRJEB14308) | marine metagenome | biome: coastal water; material: water | depth 74 m
CGAGTACTCCGTGCAAAGCATCAAGGAGTCACTCGCGGCACGCGGCGTTCAGGTGAGGCTGTAAAAAAGATCGAGATTGCTCCGGGAAATAATCCGGAATTCACCACCCGACAAGGAGTTGCATCATGATCATCGTCATGTCCCAGGAAGCGACGAAACCCCAGATAGACCACGTCATCGAGACGATAAAGGAACTCGGTTACACGCCGCACCCGATCCACGGTGAGCAGCGCACAGTCATCGGTGCCATCGGCGACGAGCGCGGTAAGTTCAGGCTCGAATCCCTCGCCAACCTCGTCGCTGTTGAGTCGGTCATGCCCATCCTCTCGCCCTACAAGCTGGTGGGGCGCGAACTGCAGGGCGAACCAACCATTGTCCCGGTCGGGGACCTGACCGTGGGCGGAAACGAGTTCATGCTCATCGCCGGGCCCTGCTCAGTGGAAAGCCGTGAGCAGATACTCACGGTGGCGGCTGCGGTAAAGAAGTCCGGCGCGCAGTATCTTCGCGGCGGCGCGTTCAAGCCACGGTCATCGCCTTACGCTTTCCAAGGCATGGAGGAGGAGGGCCTCAAGCTGCTTAAGGAGGCCTCTGAACTGACCGGACTGAAAATTGTCACCGAGGTCATCACTCCGACCGATGTACTGCTTGTGGCGAAGTACGCGGATGTCCTCCAGGTGGGGGCGCGTAATATGTCGAACTTCGCGCTGCTCAAGGATCTGGGCAAGATATCCAAGCCCATCATCCTCAAGCGGGGCATGGCAGCCACGGTCAACGATCTTCTCATGGCGGCGGAGTACATTGTGAGCGAGGGCAACCCCAATGTTATCCTCTGTGAGCGCGGCATCCGCACATTCGAGACCGCAACAAGAAATACCCTCGACCTGTCGGCGGTGCCCCTCATCAAGGATCGGAGCAATCTGCCCATTATTGTGGATCCCTCGCACGGCTGTGGCATAAAGAAGCTCATCGCGCCCCTGTCCAATGCGGCGGTGGCCTGCGGTGCCGATGGCCTCATGATTGAGGTTCATCCCCAACCCGAGGTGGCGTTCTCCGATGGCGCACAGAGCCTTTTGCCCAAAGAGTTCGATGTCATGATGAAAGACATACGAAAATACCTGAAACTGGCGGGAAAACACCTGTGAGCGACACAACACGAAAAGAGCATCTGGCCGGTGTGCGCCGGATAGTCGTGAAGTACGGCACCCGGATGCTCACCAGCGGGCCCTACACCCTCGACACCGAGGCGCTTGAGCGAATCGCTGCGGATATTTCGTCTGTTCGCGAGTCAGGCTTCGAGGTCGTTGTGGTCACTTCCGGGGCCATCGCCACCGGCATGGGACGCATGAATCTTCACCGACGCCCCAAGGCCATTCCCCAGTTGCAGGCCCTTGCCGCCATTGGTCAGAACCTCCTGATGAATGCCTGGGAAAAGGCGCTGGGAGCGCACGACATCCCCATCGGGCAGGTGCTCCTCACCCGTGAGAACATAAATGTGCGCGCGGAATTCCTCAATCTTCGCACCACCTTGGCGGAACTTCTGGGCATGGGCACAGTGCCCATCATAAACGAGAACGATTCGGTGGTGTCCGAAGAGGTGAAGGTCGGTGACAACGACAACCTGTCGTCATATGTTACCAGTCTTGTGGATGCCGACCTGCTCATCCTGTTCACCGATGTGGACGGCCTCTATACCGGCGATCCGAAATGCGGTGACTGCTCGCTTATACCCCTTGTTACCAGTATCACCCCGGACATCGAAGCCCTGTGCGGCGATGCGGGGGATGCGGCATCGGTTGGCGGTATGCGCACCAAGATCGAAGCGGCCCGCCGTGTACTCAGCGCCGGGGGACGTGTCGTCATCGCCAATGGCCGTAAAACAACACTGGCCTCGATCATAAACGGTGATGAGGACGGCACACTCTTCGTGCCAGAGGACGATGGATTGGGATCACGGCGTCACTGGATAGCAACCACAGCGATGGTGCGCGGTCATATAATCGTCGATACGGGTGCTGCGGGCGCCATCGAGAAAAAAAACGCGAGCCTGCTTGCGAAGGGCGTTGTGGGCACTGATGGTGATTTCGCAATGGGCGATGTGGTGTCGGTCGTCGGCCCTGACGGGCACGAGCTGGCACGGGGCGTTTCCCAGTACAACGGCGCGGAAATAGCGCAAATTCAGGGGCGGCATTCCGACGAAATCGACACGATACTCGGCTACACGAGAGGCACAGCCGTCATTCATAGAAACGACCTCGTGAGTCTTCACCGTAACGGCTTGAAATCGGAGAAAATGACATGACCGACATACGCACGCATGTTCTGGATAAGGCCACGAAGGCAGCTCAGGCAGCAGGCCTCATGGCGGCACTCCCCAGCGCGGTGAAGGATGCGGCCCTGCGAGCCATGGCGGACGCCATCCTCGACAATCGGGCGGCCATCCACATCGCCAACGAAAAAGACCTCGCCGCTGCGGATTCCTTCGGCCTCACCGCAGCACAGGTGGACCGGCTGACCCTGACGGACGCGCGTATAGACGCGATGGCTGCGGGACTGCGCGAAATCGCCTCATTTCCCGACCCCGTGGGGAAGATCACCGACATGGTACAGCGCCCCTCGGGCATCCGTGTGGGGAAAATGACTGTGCCCATCGGCCTCATCGGCTTCATCTACGAGTCACGGCCCAATGTCACGGCGGACGCTGCGGGCCTCGTACTCAAGGCGGGCAACGCCATCCTTTTGCGCGGCGGCAAGGAAGCGGTCAACTCCAATGTCTTCCTCGCCAGCATTCTCAATACTGCGGCGGTGGCGAACGGCATTCCCGATGGCTCGGTGAGTATTGTGGAAGAAACCGACCGTACTGGCGTTAAGCACATGATCGAGGCACGGGGCATCATCGACCTCATCATCCCCCGTGGCGGCAAGGGACTCATCACTGCGGTCGTGGATGGTGCCAAGGTACCGGTCATCAAGCACTACGAGGGTAATTGTCACGTGTATGTTGACAAGGATACCGACATCGGTGACGCCATCGCCATCACGGTCAACTCCAAGACCCAGCGTCCGGGAGTATGTAACGCCGCCGAAACGCTTCTTGTTCACCGTGAAATCGCCGACCTGTTTTTGCCCCTCGCGGCAGCCGAACTTGGCGCGAATGGTGTCGAACTGCGCGGCTGTGACCGTGCCCGAGCGCTGGTGCCGGACATGAAGGCCGCCACCGAGGACGACTGGTACACGGAATACCTCGACCTCATCCTCGCGGTCAAGATCGTGGATTCGCTGGACGAGGCAGTCGCGCATATCAACAAATACTCGTCCAAACATACCGAGACGATAGTCACCACAAGTGTCACGGCGTCTGAGAAATTCATCGTGGCGGTGGACTCATCCTCGGTGATGGTGAATGCCTCCACACGGTTCTCGGATGGCGGAGAGTACGGTCTCGGGGCGGAAATCGGCATCTCCACCGACAAGCTTCATGCCCGTGGACCGATGGGAGTGGCTGAACTTACGACATACAAATGGATCGTTTACGGCACCGGATCGCTCAGGAGCTGAGCGGGGATATACCTGCCAAAGGAGTAAGATTACGTGGTTATTGATATGCTGAAATTCGACGACAGGGGCCTTATCCCGGTCATCACCCAGGATGCGGATACGGGCAAGGTGCTTATGCTTGCCTGGATGAGCCGTGAGAGCCTGGAAAAGACCCTCGAAACGGGTGTGATGACCTACTGGTCACGGTCGCGTAAGAAATTGTGGGTGAAGGGCGAGACCTCGGGCAATTTCCAGACAGTGCGTGAGATTCGCTTTGACTGTGATGCCGATTGTCTGCTCAGCAAGGTCGATCAGAAGGGGGCGGCATGCCATGAGGGCTACCACTCGTGCTTCTTTCGGGTTATCGACCTTGAGAGTGGTGACTTCACCGTGGATGGCGACCGGCTGTTCGTTCCCGGCGAGTCGCACACCCCGTGAGGAGGCGTTCTTCCATGCGGAAACGGCGGGTGACCGGGAAAAACAAGTCCGGCCCCAAACTGCTGATTATTTTGATTGTTATCGCGGTCGCCGTCTTTTTTATGACAACGGGGCGTGATCTGATAACGATACTGCGCCTGCGCGGGATCATTCATCAGAACGAACGTATTATTGAAGAGAACACCAGTCACCACGAGGAACTCACCCGTGAGATCGACCTCTTACAAAGCGACTCGACCTATATCGAACATATCGCCCGCGAGGAACTCGGCATGATCCGCACGGGAGAAGAGGTGTTCACTCTCCCGCCCGACAGCACGTCGGCACATAAACAGTAACGACCGAGAAAAAGTCCGATGAAACCGTCACGAAAATTAATGGTTCACCTGCGCAACTACTTCACCTACGGCCTGCTTGTGCTCGCCCCGACTGCTGTGACTGTGTGGATACTCATCCACGTGTTCAGGCTGTTTGATGGCATTCTCGGACGGTGGTACACCCGGCTGTTCGACTATTTGAACGCTCTCAACATCACCTCCATTGATAACACCCACATCCCCGGTCTGGGCGCTATCACCCTCGCCGTGCTGGTCACCCTCATCGGATTTATCGCCCGACAGTATGTGGGGAAGAAAACGATATTTTATTGGGAGAAGCTGGTCACCCGTGTGCCGCTCTTCAACCGCATTTATCTCGCGGTCAGGCAGTTGTCCGACACCCTCGCCTCCGATAGCGCTGTTTTTTTCAAGCGCCCGGTCATGTTGCAGTATCCCCGGCTCGGTATCTGGTCCATCGGCTTTGTCACCCGTGACTGTGGCCCGGCGTTTTGCCGTGTCTGCGGCGAAGATGTGAGCACGGTATTCATACCGACGACCCCCAATCCGACCTCAGGCGTCATCCTCTTCGTCCCCTGCCGCGACCTCAAGACCCTGAACATGACCGTGGAGGACGCCATGAAGCTCATCATCAGCGCGGGCGTTGTCACCCCTGACATCAAGCTCCCGGAATCCTGAGGAACGCACTCATGCCCCTGCGCACAACCGATGCGGTCGTGTCACGCACCATACGTATGTCGAACTCTTCGCGGATAGCCACTTTGATTTCACGCAATTTCGGCCGTGTATCGGTGATGGCCAAAGGAGCGCGCCGCCCCACAAGCCGCTACGCTGCCGCCATCGAGCCGGTCACTCTCATCCGCTGTATCTACTACCACAAGGATGGCCGTGAGATACAGAGCCTGTCGAGCGCCGACATTATTGAGTCATGGATGGGGATCAAGGACGATGTTCAGCGATTCAGCACGGCGGCATGCATGCTGGAACTGACCCAGGCCCAGACCGCGCCCGAGGACCCGACTGCGGGGCTGTTCGCCCTTCTTGTGGAATCGCTCGGCGATCTTGACCGCGCTGAATCGTCGAATGTAAACAAGCACCTCTGGCGGTTCATGCTCCGCTTCCTGGATGCCGCGGGATACCGTCCCACCCTCGACCGCTGTATCCGCTGCGGGAAACCGCCCAAGGGTCGGTCGGTGTTCATCAGCCATTCGGAGGGTGGTGTCCTGTGCTCATGCACGGATACTGATCGGCAGTTCGGCATTCAGGTGAGCCCCGGCGCACTCATGGCGATGAATAATCTCATCCAAGCCCGCCCGGAGGACCTGGGGCGGCTCAAGCTCTCACGCGCCCAATGCGCCGAGGTGGAACGTGTGGCGCTCCAGTTCATCGCCTACCACACCGGCTCCTCACGCGCTCCGCGCTCGCTGACATTTTTGCGCAAACTTGATGCGGGACGGCAGTCCTGTATGGGAAATACTTTTAAGGGAAAAGATGACGGCAAAGAATCGGACAATACTAACGCAACTACTTAACTATCATTCTAATAGAACAGACATTCTGGAGGAATCATGGCGAAACCGAAAGTCAACAAGGCACCTGAAAAAATGGAGAAATTAACGAGCCTCTGCAAACGCCGTGGCTTCATATTTCTGTCATCCGAAATCTATGGCGGCCAGTCGGCATGCTGGGATTACGGCCCTCTCGGCGTAGAGCTCAAAAACAACATCAAGCAGCTCTGGTGGAAGAGCATGGTGCATGAGCACGAGAACATTGTGGGGCTGGACGCCGCCATCATCATGCACCCGCGCGTATGGGAGGCATCGGGCCATGTCGAGGGCTTCAACGATCCCATGGTGGACTGCAAGGAATGCAAACGCCGTTTTCGCGCCGACCATATCCAGACTGAGACCTGCCCCGAATGCGGCGGCGAACTGACCGGTGTACGCCAGTTCAACCTCATGTTCAAGACCCATATCGGCCCGGTTGAGGATTCGGCATCGGTGGCCTACCTCCGTCCCGAAACCGCCCAGGGCATATTCGTCAACTTCCTGAATGTGGTCAATTCCTCACGCCAGAAGGTGCCCTTCGGCATCGCCCAGATCGGCAAGGCATTCCGTAACGAAATCACTCCCGGCAACTTCATTTTCCGCTCCCGCGAGTTCGAGCAGATGGAAATGCAGTTCTTCGTCAAGCCCGGAACCGACTCGTTCTGGATGGATTTCTGGAAGGATCTGCGGTGGAAATTCCACATGCGGCTCGGCATCCGCGAAGACCGTCTCCGCTGGCACGAGCATGGCCCGGACGAGCTTGCGCACTACGCCAAGTCGGCCTATGACATTGAGTATAAATTCCCCTTCGGCTGGTCGGAACTTGAGGGTGTCCACAACCGCACCGACTTCGACTTAAAGCGCCACACCGAGTTTTCCGGCAAAGACATGAGCTACTTCGATCAGACGGCGAATGAGCGGTACACCCCCTATATCATCGAAACCTCCGCCGGATGCGACCGCACGACCCTCGAGGTTCTCTGCGACGCATACGAAGAGGAGCCGGGCGAGAAGGAAAACCGTGTGGTGCTCCGTTTCTCACCGCTGATCGCGCCCATAAAGGCGGCCATCTTCCCGCTGGTGAAAAAGGACGGCATGCCCGAGCGCGCGCTGGAAATCTACCAGGACCTCAAGACCGACTTCCATGTGTTCTACGATGCCACCGGTACGGTTGGCCGACGTTATCGCCGCATGGATGAGGCGGGTACGCCCTTCTGCATTACGGTTGATACCCAGACCGCCGAGGATGATACCGTGACCGTCCGTGACCGTGACTCCATGGAGCAGGTACGGGTGAGGATCGCCGACCTGAAACCCATGATCAGTAACGCCATCGAGACCTGGACACGGCCCGAAACCGTGGATATTTTCGATGTGGAGGAGGAGTAGGAGTTTCCAACTCTTTTCGACAAAAAAACCGCGTTGACAGAAATGTCTTCGCGGTTTTTTTTATGTTTTCCGGCGGCAGCCCACCTATAGAGCCTTCACCTGCTCACGCATGAACCGCCGGTGAACTATCCTGAAGATGAGCCATGCCAGAAAAAAGGCGAAAAACTTTCCCACGGCGAACATCACCGGAATGAGAAATTCGATAAAGCCGATGGCAATGATCCGCGGATCTTTGGTGCCTGACACAGCTATTGATGTGGCGGCACGCATCAGACCAAAAAATGGTATTGAACACGCCACCACCGGCATGAGTGCCGCCACCGCGAGCATGATGTCGATTCCATCCGCTACTCCCGCGAGATTGTCTGCATGGCGTCGCTTGACCAGAAGGACGATGTCGACAACCATCACCACGGTTGCGATAAGGGCGATGAGGTACAGAACCCACATGATACCCGATTGAAGATAGTAGAGCGGATTTCCCATGACACATTCCCCATTATTTTTACTTCCAGTACGCTGTTGGCTTACAGCCAATATTCATAATCTGTTAGTATGCACTACAATAATTGCATCGACTTTATTCATATTTGTTGCCCCTATCCGTGGCATCGGATGATGTATCCCAATTGCCTGTCGACATGAATTTTATTATATTACTCTTGGCAGACGGACGTACCGGATGATGTACTCCGTATCGTTCGAGTGACTGAAACCGAATACCGGGAATAGTAATGATCGAAGCCGACCTCCATATCCATTCCATCCGCAGTTCCTGTGGCTTCCACACTCTTCTGGAAATTGTGGACATCATGCGCGACAAGGGCGTGAGCACCTTCGCCCTCACCGACCACGGTCCCCTGCACAAGACACCGCGCTCCCACTTCTCAGTTCTACTTCGGCGTGTGCCCCGCGAGATCAAGGGAGTCCGTGTCCTCAAGGGCATCGAGGCGACCATCATTGACTTGGATGGCGGGATCGACATGCAGGTCTACGAAGGCGCGCCCTACGACATCGTGCTTGCGGGTATCCACGAGTATGGCGAATTCGCGAAGGGCGTATCGGTCGAGACTGCCACCCGCGCTGTCACAAATGTCTTGCGCACCCACCCCGAAGTGAAGATCATCACCCACCCGTTCTATCGTCAATACCCGCTTGATCTGGACGCCCTCACCGATGTCGCCTGCGAGACCGGCACAGCGCTCGAAGTCAACAACGCCTACCTCCTCACCGGCAAGGCGGATACCGATGCCCTCGCGCGGATGCTCGACCTGGCCAAAGCCAAGGGCACACTCATCGCGGTCAATTCGGACGGCCATGTATTCAACGAGATGGGGGAATTTGACCTGGCGCTGGACTTCATGAAAGAGTGGGGGCTTGACAACTTCACCATTGTGAACCGGACGCTCGCCTCTACAATGGAATTTCTGGGTATCGAGTAGGCTTATTTCGGGATACCATCGCCCGCCATTCAGCATAATTCAATCGACATGAATGTAATCCGGTCGACCGACCGCCCCGTCCCGCGAAATAAGCGCCACGCCGATACCTCGAATTTTAATTGACACATCCGTAATAATGGCTATATTGACAGTAAAGATTGCTCTTGATTCGGAGGACGCCCGTGACCGCTGTCATCCTGCTCCTTGTTGCTCTGCTCACCCCCGCGCCATCATCCGGGACCCCTTTCACTCCGACACCACTGACCTTGGATGTGTCCTTCGCTATTTTTGTTGATGAGCACACCAACTTCACCACCAGTGGCATGGACGCGCTGGTCAGGGTCTTCATCTATGCGAGAATGCAAGAATCGAACTTCCCATCGGGAACCAGCGGTTTTCGTGACTGGCACTACGTAAACAGGGCAGACACCTGCGTTCACATCTCCCCGGTGCTGCACTGCGCCCCCGGAAAGCATACCTATGTCTGGGATGGCCGTGATATGCTCGGAGAGCGTGTCCGTCCTTTCAATCCCTACTCGACCACGTATAAAAGCTATGTCATCGCCATCGCCGATACGGACTCGCCAACAAAGGCAAGCGAGCATATGACACTCGATGGTGACACCACCGTGATTTCACGCGCTACCGATGGCACGGCTCTCACAAATCCAATCCTTCAGCGTTACGACACACGGTGGACTCTGGGCTCCGATCCCACTGATACTGATGCGCTGGAGACTACAAGCTTCACTCCGCCCGTGGGCTGGACACTGGAACACCGGAGTGTTGCCGCACCCAGCGATCCTTCGCGGGTATTTCTGGCCGGCACCTTGACGACCGGGGGAACCGGCGGTCTCTTTAAGTATGCGTGGACACCGGGAAAAGAGGCGCCGCACGACAAAGCCTTCAATACAACCTTCCCCGTACGGGGAACAAATCCCGTTGTGAGCGAGTCGGACGGAAACTATGTGTATGTCGCCGATTACGGTCCGGGTGCACCACCCAATGCTGCAATTCACATCATCGACCACAAAAACACATCAACCGGGGAATATATGGGTGCCCTCGACTTCTCACCGCTGTGGGGATATAACACGCCGGGCACACCACCTGTCGGCCCCGACATCATTACATCGGCCCGAAATGCGAAGTACTACATTCTGTCGAGCCGAAGTTCAGGCCTCAGGATGTGTTTTGAGCCATTGCCGTATTTCGATGACTTGTCATCACCGGAGATTGTGGTCCGCTGGATGAACGGTAACGGTGATTATATCCTCGACCGCAACTGGGAGCCGTCATCTCCGACACCGTGGGTGATCCATGACGGTGTTCCCGCCGAAGGCCCGGTGACTGTCGCCGCTGACCGCTACGGATTCAGCCTGCACGGTGACCCGTCCCTTTCCCCCGGCACACTGGCTCTCCTCGGCCCGGATGGCACCGGTGTGGGCACGGTTTCCCTCGGAGAGTCGGCTGAGGCCGGAATTTCCGGTATGCACATTATCTCTGCTGAGTCAGCGTACGATGGCCTATACTACAGTGTTGAGGGGGAAGCGGGCGTCCGGCACCGTGCGTATGCCACGGGAAATAGTAGTTTTCGTTTCATGACTGGGCAGCTCGTGTTGTTACGTCCGTCAGGAAACGAGGTAGTCGAGGCATCTTCCACCTACGAAGTGCACTTTCGCTACCCCTATTTAATAAAAGCCGCGCCGGGAGGTTCGACTCCAACACCCGCCACTACCCAATCGTACACGCTTGAATTCTCTGCGGACCACGGGAATACATGGTCGCTTGTCTCAAATAATTTTACATCTTTCTGGCAGGTGCCGGATATCGAATCCACTGACTGTCTTCTTCGTATCACTGAAAACGAGTGGCCTTATGCCCCCGGAACATCGCAGCGTTTTACCATCGCCCGCCCGGTTAAGGCCGAAGATGCTGCCGAGCCGCATGCCTTCTCAGTATCCGCAGCGCCAAATCCGTTCAATGCCACAACGACCATCACTCTCACTCTCCCTGCACGGGGCACTGCGCGAATTGCCGTCTATTCCCTCACCGGCCAACGGGTACGGGAGTTCATTCCGGGACAGCTCGAAGCGGGAATACATTCGTTCGCCTGGGATGGGCGCGACAATGATGGCGTCACTGTCGCCTCGGGAATATACATCATACGGGGAATTGCCGGTGCGCTCGTGAAAACTGTCGGGGTGACACTGGTCAAGTAGGGGCGGGATTTGTCTCACTTCAGATATTCTGAACCGCAGCTCACGCTGATTGAATGATTAACCTGATGTAAATAGCCCCTTCTCTTTGGGGCTATTATTTTTTCGTCCTTAGCGCTCTTTGCGTCTTCGCGAGAAACGTTTTTTCCTTTTATCCCTGACCAACCGTGGTTGTTTTTGCCTCTTTCTCTTCAACAAGGGGAGTGCCTTCCGGTGCGGGTGTATTTTGCGGCAGGGAAAGAACTGTGGCGATGTAGCGGCGGATGAGTTCGCGGGCAAGGATGTCCGGGTCGGTGCCCGGCTCAACGATGGTGAATCCACCCGCGAGCTGGTCATGTCCGCCGCTGGTGCCGAGCGCCGGGGGGAGGATGCGCCGAAGCGCATATCCGCAATGAGCAGTGGGACGTGCCGCCCGGAGTGAAATCATCATGCGGTCACCAACCCAGCCCAGTGCGAATGCCCAGGTGATTCGCTCGCAGGAGAGAATAAAATCGGCCATCGCCGCCACCATCTCGCCACCGGTGACCTCGCCGAGGTTCACCCAGGCAAGATTACGGAATGTGCGCGCCCGTTCGAGAGCGAGACTCATGGTACGGAAATAATCGCGGGGCTTGGTGGTATTGCGCAGGCGTGAGATGATGCGCTGATTTGTATGGGTGAACAGGCGGGTGTACATGTCGAGGTCGGCGTCATGGGCGCCACGGCTGAAGTCCTGGGTATCGGTGATGATGGCGTAGGAGAGCGCAGCCCCTATCCTCGGCGGGAAGGGCACCTCGAAGGCGAAGAGCAGTTCACCCAGGAGTGTTGCGGTCGCGCCAGCATCAGGGTACACCGCAAGATAAGCCCCCTCACGGCTCGCAAGTTCCTCATCACGGCCATGATGATCGATGGCGAGGAACAGACCGCCCGGAGCAGAACGGTGGAGGGTCACATTGCCCCGTCCCGGCATGCAGTCAACATAGGCCCAGGCGACACGGTCCGGCTTGCGAATTTTCACCGATTCGAGCGGGTGGACATTGATACGGCACTCTTTCATGAAGGCGATATTTTCGCGACGGTGGGGAAGGCCGTTTATCACAATGCGGGCGTTGATGCCACGGTTGCGGGCGATAAGGCGCAATGCTTCCGCCGAGGCGAGAGCGTCCGGGTCAGGAATATCGTGGGTCTGGATGAGAAGTCGGCGTCCCTTGGCATGATCGAGAAAGGCGGACACCTTTTTATATACAGTTTCCATGGATGACATGGGTATTCGTCCGGTCTGGTTGAGATGCTCACACCACCGCGGGCACACCCGAGATTCGGGGGGCCTCGGTCATGGCGCGCACTTCATACAGTACATCCGATCATCTGGTTCTGTTTTGACCACCGTTGGTCACAACCACCATGTTCCCCGATCGCGCACCATATCAATAAACCGGTCGATGGAACGGTCCATCGTAAGCTCGACATCCTCGGTGAAATAGCATCCCGGCAACTCGCTCAGATGACGATGGTAGGTGATGCACTCACAACAGATGCCGTGCCTTGGGCATGAAGTACAGGTGCATGAGCAACTTTTCTTGTTCGTTTCGACTGAGCAGGTTCGCATGAGCAGCCCCCAGAACTATATTTCACTGTACGCTCTACTGCACACCTAGGAAATGTAGTCTGCCATCATCGACAATACAACGATTTTTTCAGTATATTTCAAAATGCCATTTCGGAGGTGACGGGCGCATACGACAACAAACATTGGTGGTTGAACTTTTTCTGTCTTTGTGGTATCTTTAAATAATGCAAACTGAGACCGAATTTCGGGAAAAGTCCGAGCCATCTTCCACCGAGGCACCCGCAAGCGGGCCATTTTCGTTCCGCCTGGAGAAAACATGCCCGGTTACCGGTGCGCGGGCGGGCACGATGACCACTCCCCACGGGGTCATCGAGACACCGGTGTTCATGCCGGTGGGCACACAGGGCGCGGTCAAGGCGTTGTCCCAGCAGGAACTCGGTGACTTTGGCGCGGGCATAATTCTGGGCAACACCTACCACCTTTATCTCCGCCCGGGACTTGACCTGATGCGCGAAGTGGGCGGCCTGCACTCCTTCATGGGGTGGGACCGCGCCATACTCACCGATTCGGGCGGCTACCAGGTGTTCAGCCTGCACGACCTCCGCAAACTGTCGGAGGAAGGTGTGGAGTTCCGCTCGCACATCGACGGCTCAAAGCACCTGTTCACCCCGGAGCGGGTGGTGGAGATCGAACGCGCCATCGGTTCCGACATCATCATGCCGCTCGACGAGTGCATTCCCTACCCCGCAGATCGTGACTACACCGAGCGGTCAGTCGGAGTCACCCTGCGATGGGCGGAGCGTTCACGTGAGGCGTTTGCCCTCACCGACGACAACTCACAGGCATTATTCGCCATCTGTCAGGGCGGCGTGCACGAGGATCTGCGGATATCATGCGCCGAGAAAATGGTGGCGATGGACTTTCCGGGCTATGCGGTCGGCGGCCTCGCGGTCGGCGAACCGAAAAAGGAGCTGTTCGACACGGTGGCGCTTTCAACCGCCGTGCTGCCTGAAAAAAAACCGAGATACCTCATGGGTGTCGGGTTTCCTGACGATATTGTCGAGGCGGTCTCACGGGGTATCGACATGTTCGACTGTGTGATGCCCACCCGCAACGCCCGTAACGGCACAGTCTTCACTTGGGATGGCAGGCAGGTGTTGAAAAACGCTCATCAGGCGCGGAGATTCGAGCCAATTGATGCCGAATGCGGCTGTCCCGCCTGCCGTAACTATACACGGGCATACCTGCGTCACCTGTTCCAGGTCGGGGAGATTCTCGCACCCCGGCTGGCAACAATGCACAGCATCTGGTTTTACCTTGAAGTCATGCGCGAAATGCGCAAAGCCATACTTTCCGACAGGTTCCCACAGTGGCGGGAGGACTTCTTCCGCCGGTTCAGAAAAGAGGACAACTAATATGGATCTTTCCCTCATCCCGCAAGCGCTCGCCCAAGGGGCGGCAAACGGCGCGAAACCATCGCCCGCACCCATGTGGCCGATGTTTCTCATGCTTATCGGGGTATTCTACTTCTTCATCATTCGCCCCCAGTTCAAAAAGCAGAAGGATACACAGAAAATGCTCAACACCGTCTCCAAGGGGGACCACGTGGTCACCATCGGCGGCATCTGTGGCACTGTGATCAATATCAAGGACAAGAAAAACGATGGTGTCGGCGAAGACATTGTGGTGGTAAAGGTCTCCGATACGACCAAACTTGAAATACTCAAGTCGAGTATCGCCCGTGTCATTGTCCGCGCAACCGAGGAGAAAAGCTCGTAGCCATGAGCGATGAATCTTTAAAAATCCGTGTCTATGGTGCCCCCGTGCTCCGCAAGGTCTCAGAATCGGTCACCAACATCGATAGTGCGCTTTTAGACCTTGAGGACGGCATGCTCGACGCGCTTTACGAGTATAACGGTGTCGGCCTCGCCGCTCCCCAGGTCGGTGTGTCACGGCGCATGGTCATTATCGACCGTTCCTTCGGCACCGAGGTGGACGACACGTTGACTCTCATCAATCCACAGATCATCTCCACCGAGGGCTCCTGCATTATCGAGGAAGGGTGCCTTTCGGTCCCGAAACTCTATGAAGACCTGGAACGTGCCGAAGAGATATTCGTGCGCTACCTCGACATCGATGGCAATGAGCGCGAGCTTGAGGCGGACGGCTTTCTTGCGCGCATCATTCTGCACGAGGTCGACCACCTCGACGGCATCCTTTTCGTTGACCGTCTCAGCACTGCGCAACGAGTCGCCTTAACCACCCAGCTCAGAAAGATCAGCGAAGAAAACGGGGCAGAGTAATGCGCATCGTGTTCATGGGCACTGCCGATTTCGGGGAGAAAACACTTCGGGCCCTTAGCGAACGCCACGATATAGCGGCGGTGGTGACTTTGTGCGATGCCTGCCGTGGCAGGGGACGACGCATGCTCCCCACCCCGATCAAGAAGGCCGCACTCAGCCTGAACCTCGATGTCATTGAGCAGGACGATCTGCGCGATCCGGCATTCATCAAACAACTCGGCGACCTCCATGCGGACCTGTTCATCGTCGTGGCCTTCCGCATCCTGCCACAAGAGGTCTTCACCATCCCCACGCTTGGCACAGTGAACCTGCACGCATCCCTTCTCCCGGACTATCGCGGTGCGGCACCAATTCAGTGGGCGGTCATCAATGGCGACACGGTGACGGGGCTGACGGCGTTTTACATCAAAGAAACGGTCGATACCGGCGACATCATCCTCCAGTCATCACTTGACATAGGCAAAAACGAGACCACCGGCGAACTCCATGACCGTATGGCGACACACGGTGCCGACCTCATGGTTGATGCGGTGGCAGGCATCGAAAGCGGGCGAGCTGCTCGAACCACCCAGCCCATGACCGGGGGACGCCGTGCGCCACGCCTCTTCAAAAAGGACGGGCGCATCAACTGGACGTGGGATGCCGCAGTCATCCACAACCGTGTGCGCGGCATGAATCCAGTGCCGGGAACCTTCACCGACACCGAATCGGGTCCGCTCAAGATACATCGGACGACCGTAGTCGACACCTCCTCCACCGGCAGGCCGGGCGAAATTCTGGAATGCGCCCCCGACACCGGCATGGTTGTCCAGTGCGGAAAGGGCAGGCTCCGTCTCACCGAGGTCCAGCCACCCGGGAAACGCTCCATGGAAACGTCCTGTTTCCTTCTCGGACGCTGTGTGGAAACGGGAAAGCTCATAACCGAGCTGTGATACCATTTTTCGTGCGCGCCCCTGAAATGCCGACGTGCGACCATCGAATTTACGCTGCAACTACCAGCCTGTTTCGCGCGTCTAACCTAAAGCGACAATAAAACAACACTTCTTCACTTCTTTTGGAGGATTTTTTCTATGTTTTTCTGGGATCCCACCATGGTCTTCATGATCCCGGGGTTGATTCTCACACTCTGGGCGCAGTCGAAGGTGAAGTCGGCCTTCAAGAAGTACAGCAAAATCCGCTCAAAGTCGGGCATGACCGGCGCACAGGTGGCGCGGGCGGTGCTTGACTCAAGCGGCCTCAGCGCTGTCGGGATTGAACGTGTGTCAGGTCAGCTCACCGACCACTACGATCCGCGATCGGGAACACTCCGTCTCTCCGAAGGCGTGTACTCTTCCCCCAGTGTGGCGGCTCTCGGCATAGCGGCGCATGAGGCCGGACATGCGATTCAGCACGGGGTTCGTTATCCGGCCCTCGCGCTCAGAACAGCCATTGCCCCGGCGGCGGCCACCGGCTCACAGCTCGGCATCTGGCTATTCATAATCGGCATGATACTGCCCATGTTCACCCATACGCCCATGACCTGGCTTCTGGACGCCGGCATCATCCTCTTCAGCGCAGCGGTGGTGTTCACGCTGGTCACATTGCCGGTGGAATTCAACGCCTCCAAGCGCGCCATCATTGTTCTGGAACGCGGCGGCTACCTGACCGCGGACGAAATTCCCCAGGCGAAGGCGGTACTGGACGCGGCGGCGCTGACCTATGTTGCGGCGGCGGCAACTGCGGTAATGACCCTTGTCCGACTCCTCATCCTCAGAGGCGGCCGCGACTAGCCCCGAAGGGGCTTTCTACGTCCCATAATCCACACTTGTAGTGTCGGCTCCCAATACAAACACGGCGACAAATAAATAATCTGTCGTCGTGTTTTTTTCGTAAGGTATTTTCGTAAGGTATATATCTGAAATTCCCGCAGTCTTACACATGTCGCTTATCAATAGTTACAAGGGGCGCCGCCCCCCCGAAAATTACTCGAAGCGGCAGCGGGCGATACCCTCGTCATTGAGCGTCACACCGAGCCCCGGCTCCTGCGGAATGGCGACCATGCCATCCACCACCGGGAATGATTCACGGGTGACCGCCTCGCGGATGGCGGTGCCGCTCATGCAGTACTCGAATATGAAGGCATTGGGGAGCGCCGCGGTGAAGTGCAGCGAGGATGCCAGATTAATGCCGGACGTGTAGGAATGGTTGACCACAGGGCGGTGACGGTCCTGGGCGAGCTGGGCGATGCGCATGGCCTCGGTCAGGCCGCCGCAGCGGGTGACATCCACCTGCACAATGTCGATCTGCCCGCGATCCATGAGGTCCAGATAGGAAAAGCGCGAGGTCTCCTGCTCACCGGCGGCGATACGGACATCCACGGCGGCGGCAAGCTTGGCGTATCCATCAAGATCGTCCGGGACAAGGGGCTCCTCGAGCCAGAAGATGTTGAATTCCTCGAAACGTCGGGCACGTCGGATGGCGGTCTTGGTGTCATAGACAAGGCCAGCGTCGATCATGACATCCACATCCGGCCCCACAGCCTCCCTGATTGCACGCACAAGGGCGACATCGTTCTCTTCGTCCTGCCCCAGCGGAGCCCAGCCGAATTTCACGGCGGTGAATCCCTGGTCCACGAGGCCGCGAGCGATGTCACCTGTTTCGGCGGGTGTGGCACCGAAGAGTACGCTGGCATAGGCGCGTATTTTTGTGCGGTAGCTGGCACCGAGGAGTTCATGCACCGGTTTGCCCAGCGCCTTGCCCTTGATGTCCCAGAGGGCGAGGTCAATGCCGCTCATGGCATGGATTGCTGCGCCCCGACGGCCATAATGCAGGGTGCCGAAATACATCTTTTCCCAGATTTTGGCGCTCTCGAAGGGATTCTCACCGATGATCATTTCACGCAGGCCGCGACAGATGGGATGGGAGGTTTTCGCCTCGATGATGGCCTTCGCCACCCAGGGTGAGGTATCGGCCTCACCGATGCCGACAATACCCTCGTCGGTGGTAACCTTGACTATGGCGGTGTCCTGACTGCCATCCGAAGCATCGGGACGGACATCGGGCACAGATACCATAATGACTTCGACATCGGTGATTTTCATTAGTCGGCTCCTTGTGGTGTGGGCATGGATAAAGATTAGATACTGAAAATCGGAGACACCGCGCCCGCGCGCAAGCGAAATTTCACTCAATGTACCCTTTTTTTCTTCCGAGCACAGGATAATGCGTCGCTCATCAAAAAAAAGAGCGTCCACACCAACAGTGAACGCCCTTGAGTCATGCCTGCCAAAGATTACTGAGCCGGTGAGTCTTTCGTGAACAGTCCTGTATATTCACTGACCAGATCGCGGGTGAAGCCATCAATGCCATCAATGGTCCCGGGATGCATGATCATGGACTTCAGCACATCGAACGGTACTGTGGCGATATCGGAGCCCACTTCGGCGCAATCACGCACCTGCTGGGCATTTCTGATGCTCGCCGCGATGATCTCACATTCTTCGCTGAACTCGTATTCCTGGAAGATATCCGCAATGCTGCCGATAAGGTCCACGCCGCTCATGAGACCGAAATCATCGTAGCTCGCACCATCGTCTGTCTTCGCGAGCCCCTGCACGGGGAAATGGTCGGTTTTGTCGAAGGGTACACCTGCTGCTGTACGGATACGGTCGTCGATTCTACCCGCGAAGGGGCTGACATAGTCCGCGCCCGCCTTGGCCGCCAGCATCGCCTGTTCGGGGGTGAATATGAGAGTGGCGTTCACCGGGATTTTTTCGTCCGCGAGGCTGCTTATGGCCCTGATGCCATCGAACGGATCGCCTTCTCCCCGCCCGTTGACCGTGCAGACAGGTATCTTGATGACCACATTCCCGGCGACCGAGTTGAATTTCTCGTAAAGGATGATCCCTTCCTCTACCATGCTCTCGTGATCGAGGGCGGCCACTTCCAGAGATACCGGGCACATCCTCCCCACTGTGGCGAGGATTTTCTTGATGTAGCTTTCCATGCTGACATCAGCGCCCCCGGCCTGCATCGAGACAACAGCCTTCTTGATAAGCGAGGGATTCGTGGTGACACCGTCCACAACACCCCACGAAATTGCTTCGCGGATATACTCGATGTCGGCGGAATCAAGAAACAGTTTCATGTCGATTCTCTCCCTGAGACAAAAAAACGCCCGCGCGGCATGTCGTGATTCGACCATGCCGCCGTGAAGGCGTCGGGTTGTGATACATCTGAAGATGATGGGCGACGTTGATCGCTACAATCGTCGTTTTCCGGGGAAGTGTCCATGTTCTGAAAAATAGAGAACCGCCACCAAAGAGTCAACAGTTTTGTAGTTACAGCCCGGAAAGTAGCAACAATAGCGTAGGAATGGACGACCAAAATGTAGGATAATCCCATCTCCAGGGAAAGTCTCTCGTACACTGTTACTCCAGATTACTCCAGAAACGCCCTATTCATCGCACGTATCCCCACGACACCCATCTTTTTCACAAATTGGCAGCATTTTTGCGGTAAAATTCACGTTTGTATACACAGGCCATCGAAAGCCTATTGACATAACCAGCGCTGTAATTGATAGATCCGGCCCGACATGGTTATGCGTGGATATTCATGTTTTTGAGAGAGGCAGACATACTCGTGGTTGACGACTTTATTGACAGGATAATAGACGACAGGCGGCTGGTGACATTGATGCAGCCGATAGTAAGTCTCAAAGAAAAGCGGGTGGTCGGTTATGAGGCCCTGAGCAGGGGCATGAATCCAGACACCGATCAGTTGATCGAGCCGCTCGACCTGTTTGATGCCGCGCGGCGTGGAGGACGCCTACTTGACCTCGACCGCGCATGCAGGCAGTGTGCCTTTGAACGGTGGGTGTACAATCCGTTACATGACGACCGGATACTGTATGTAAATTTCGACACGTCAATACTCTCGGGAACCATCCCCGACACAGGATGGATGGCCAAGATCGTGGAATCCCTCGGTATTGATCCACACATGGTCGCGGTGGAGATTGTCGAGTCCCGGGCTCCCCAAAACGACACCCTTTTCAAATTTGTTCGTTTGTGCCGAGAGGCCGGATTTCTCGTTGTCCTGGACGATTTCGGCACGGCATACTCGAATCTTGACCGCATGATGCACGTTCGTCCCGATATCATCAAAATTGATCGCAGCCTCATCAGTGGCGTGAATTCCGACTACTACAAGCAGTCCATTGTCGGTTCCATCATTGATCTCGCTGGGAAGATCGGCGCATTGACACTTGCTGAAGGCGTTGAGTCACTTGATGATATAATCACATGCTACGAACTGGGAGCTGATCTTTTCCAAGGATACTACTTCGCCAAACCCGCCGAGGACACTGACGATGCTGTCCCCGGTAACATCATCCATCTGGCGTCCCAGGCCCTCTCGCAATATCTTGAACTGAACCTCGCCGAACGCATTCTCGTTCAGAAATCCTATGACACTGTGGCGAATCGAGTCATCGAACAGCTCACCGGAATCACGCCACGGTATTTCAACAAATTCCTCCAGCGGCAGGTTGCAATATACCCACAGGTAGAATGCGCCTATATCCTCAGCAGTTTAGGACGCCAGGTTTCCGAGACCGTACTTACATCCGCCACCGATACCAGACCCAGCAATCCTCTCTTTCGTCCCGCATCCCGAGGCACTGATCATTCCCTGAAAAGCTACTACTCATCCCTGCGAGGCCTCTCGCTTACCCGCTACTTCACAAGCACGTACATTTCAATGGCCTCGGGGAACCTCTGCCGCACCTTCGCCGCCACATTCACCGGCGGGGACGGTATAACCTGCATACTCTGCATCGATTTTCGCGTCTGAAACCGGCGGTATTCTCTCATTGTGAAATGACCGCTCCAGTCACTTTTCTGTACTGGCCTCCTCGTTTCATGCCACAGCGTAATCGTGCCACGATAGCCATTCTCCCCGTATACACGCAGCTACTCCACAGTTCGCTTCACAGGGTATATTTCAACCGCCAGCACATTAAAAAAGGCGGGGCCGTGGCCATGTTTGTGTTGCCTGATTCCCGGTGAAACACCATATTGAACAAAATCCGCGTGTACGAATATCGGTCACTCCCGCAAGTCACTACGTTTGGAGGACTGTTCAATGAAAGCACCATCGGTACGTTTCATTGCTGTCACAGTCGTTGTCATGCTTGTCGCTCCTGCGCTTTCTTTTGCGCAGTACGGTGTAATTTCAAGTGACGATATCATCGCCTATACCGCCGAATGGCCAGGAGAACGTTTCGCGGATGGTCGTCCGAAGGTGCCGGACTCCATCGTCGAACGCATGAAGGAGGTCTCCATCGAGGAAGCTTGGGGTGTCCTCAGGGGCAAAGGGTATAACAACCAGTTCGCCGGAGACTTCATCAATATCCATCCTGACCGTGTGTTCGCAGGAAGAGCCGTGACCGGTGCCTTCATCCCGCAGCGTCCCGACCTCAACGACGAGACCAACCGCCGTGGCAAAAAGCAGGGGCAGGTCGGCGCGCAAAACTCCTGGATCATCGACACTCTTGTCAAAAACGATGTCATTGTTGTCGATCTCTTCGGGAAAGTCAAGGACGGCACCTATGCCGGCGATAACCTTGCCAATTCCATCGCCGCAAAGACCGGTACCGGTATGATCATTGATGGCGGTGTCCGTGATTTGGATGGCATCTACGACATTCCGGACTTCAATGCGTTCGTGCGCGGTATCGATCCCACAGCCATCAGGGAATTAACCCTCATGGGCATCAACATCCCCGTGCGCATCGGCGAAGCGACCTGCATGCCGGGCGATATCGTTCTTGCCCGACGTGAGGGCGTCATCTTCATCCCGCCCCACCTTGCCGAACAGGTGGTTGTCAGGTCGGAGGACATTCGGCGCCGGGACGCCTTTGGCCATGAGATGCTGCGGCAGGGACGTTTCACACCCGGCGAAATCGACCGTGGCTGGACGGATGAAATCAAAAAAGCCTTCGAGGAATGGAAGAAAACAACCGTCAAGTGACGTATAGGGGAGATCAATGGTATCATTGTTACACCGTCAGCCGAAAAAGACCCTGCTCACCATTATGGCGGTATGGGGATGTATCGCCGTAGTGAACGCTGTGCTCATCCGCTTGGGAATCACCACCGGAGCGCCCGTGTGGTTCCCCATATCCATATTCACCGGCCCGACAGTCCATGCGGGCGGACTCCTGAACCTTGCCCTGTTCGTGGCACTGCTCGTGTGGGCCATCGGGTCCAGCGACCGACTCACTGGACGGCGAATCGCTGTTGCGGGACTGGGCCTCATCGTTCTGGGAAATCTCGGACAGGGCGGCGGTGATGCCGCATTCGTCCGCCCATTCACCGACTCCGGCATCCAGTATTACCACGATGCCCTTAACATCACCTCATGGCGTGACTGGCTGGCGACATTCACCGATAATCAGGCCGGCTTTTTTGACCACACACGGACTCATCCCCCCTTCGCGACACTTCTGCATCATCTGTTCCTTGTGGTGTCGGGCGGGAACGTCCTGTTTCTCAGCGGGATGTTCACTGTTCTTTCGGGTGTATCCGTCTACCTCGTCTGGCACATCCTGCGCATCCTTGGAGTCACCGCACAAAACCGTAACCTGCTCGCAATCCTCTTCGCGGTACTCCCGGCGGTCAACATTTACAGCGCGGTAACCCTGGACGGTGTCATACTCACCACCGCGACACTCTTTTTATTGGGCGTGGTCCTCCTCGTCACAAGCGCGCGTTTTTCGCTGGTCGGCATGGCACTGTTTATACTGGGGATGCTGCTCACGAATCTGCTGACCTTCGGCGGTGTATTTCTGATCGCGGTCGCCGGTGTCATCTCGCTCGGGGAGCTTGTGGCAAAAAGACGGTATCCGGTGACCATCGCGGGGGCAGTGACTGTCGCCGTGACCTGCGTGGTCATTTTTTCGATGAACCGCTTATTTGGCTACAACCACATTACCGGCTTTTTTGCCGCCGCAGATATTGAGAATCCCGCGGGATTCCGTGGATTCAGCGAACCGCTGGTCTACCTCTTCACCCGCATCGAGAGTCTCAGCGAAATCGCCCTGTTTTTCTCGCTGGGATGCTTCGCGGTGGTAATGCACCCTGAACGCCTCGGCCAGTCATACACCGACTGGCGGCGCGATGATATGCGGCTGATGCTCACCGGCGTGGGCGTGCTTTGTGCGATGCTTCTGGCGGGAGCGTTCCGTACCGGGGAGACCGCACGATGCTCTCTGTTCATCTACCCCTACCTCATGCTGGCCTTCACCCGCGCCGACCCACGTGTTCTGAAGGACCTCATCATCCTCGCGGGGGCTCAAACGGCGGTGATGCAGCTGTTCGGCGGCTATTTCTGGTAGCCTCGAAAGGGCGTGCAAGGGGGATTTGAGCGGGTGGTTGGTTGTCCTGACATTCCGGCCGGCGAAAAACCGGCCGGACACAGTGTCGCTATCCCACGTCAATGCCCACTGTGCTGGGGAAGTGTACCGCGTCAGTTATTGCGCAGAATCCAGATATTCAGAAGAAACGCGTAGGAGCACCACGCCAGATACGGCAATAGCAGTATCCCTGCCGATTCTCGTGCCATCCAGAAAAACTGCATGACCAAGGCCAGCGACAGCACCATCGCGATCAAGTCAAAAAGCGCCCATCCAACCGCGTGAAAGTGGAAGAACAGCACGGTCCACGCGGCATTGAGGATGAGGTGGATGACGAAGAGGGCGATCACCGAGGTTTCCTTCGTTCCCGAGGTGATATAGCGGTAAAAGGCAATACCGATGGTCAGATAGAGAATTGTCCAGACCGGGCCGAACACCCATGAAGGTGGATTGAACCACGGCTTGTTCAGTGTCACATACCACCCGCCGGGCTCAACAAGCATGCCGGACAGGGCGGGAAGGAAAGCGAGAACGATGCAGAAGAGGAGTTTCATGGGATTTTCATCCTATGATCAAACGATGAATGTGAAATCTTATACTATGTAACGCTGATGCCACCGCCATGATTTTCCAAAACCGTTCATAGACGGTTCATGACGGTGGATCGTCTGTATATATCGTACGTTCTAAAAAATAATCAGTTCCCGAAATCGACCTGTGGGGCCTGATCGGCACCTGCTGTCGCCTCGAACAGGTCCTTACGCTCGAAGCCGAACATATTCGCGAACATGGCCGCCGGGAATATGCGGATGGCCTGATTGTAGACGCGCACAGCCTCGTTGTACCGCCCGCGCTCGACTGAGATACGATTTTCCGTGCCCTCAAGCTGGTCCTGGAGCATGATGAAGTTCTGGTTGGCCTTGAGGTCGGGATAGTTTTCCACCACCATAAGCAGGCGTGACAGCGCACTGGACAGCTCGCCTTCAGCCGCCATGCGGTCCGAGGGTGCAGCCGCGCCACCGACACGCGCACGTGCCTCGGTGACCTGCGTGAGGACTTCGTTCTCGTGGGATGCATAGCCCTTCACAGTCGCCACAAGATTGGGGATGAGATCAAAGCGCCGTTGAAGCACATTTTCCACCTGTGCCCAGGCGGTGTTGGCGCCTTCATCCAGCACGACAAATCCGTTGTAGGTGGTTTTGATCCAACCACCCACTCCAAGCGCAACAAGAAGAATAATACCGAAAAGAACAGCGAGGATAATAAGGACTTTTTTCATGGGTTTCTCCTATGATTGTGCCACATAAATGCTCCAAACAGTGTCGCCCGCAAGTGGTGTTCTCAGTCCCCCAGGGCATCCACAGCGGCGCTGAGCTTGTCGAGTTCTTCCACATATCTGTCGTAGAGACGGTCGGCTTCATCGGTGTCGAGCTTGATGGTGCCGCGTGCAATGCCCACAAGTTTCTTAAAGAACGCCGCATCAAGGTTGTAGGCCTCAGCCACCGCAGTGACGAGGGCTTCCGTTGCCACCGGCGCTTCGCTATCGCGTAAAAAGAGCACCCCGGTGAAGACAAGGCGGAATCCTTCGAGCGAGCGATCAACAAGATCTATAAGCGCCCGCGCTTTCCCCTGAGTTGACAGATATTCCGCCCGCAGGTGAAGTAGCTTGCCCTTCAGCTCGCGTTCGCACTCGGCACGGACATCGTCAGCGGTAAATGCGGTGTCCTCAATCACATCCGCGCCATAGAGCACCTCGTACGCCGCCTTCATGTCCATGAATTCGAGCGGGAAGGTGTCCAGCGACCGTGCGATATACCCCTCCTCCAAAAACAGGGGTGTGGCGATGCCCTTTTTCCCCCATCCCTTGAGACGGTCGGCAATGCGGGCCAGTTCACTGGGGCTGGTATCCGGGAGGACAACGAGGAGGTCCGCAGTGCCCGCGCCCTCTCGTGCCGCACGGCCATACAAAACCACCGACAGCAATGAGTCGCCATAGGCGGTCTTGAGGTCACTGACTGCCTCCGCGAGGTTTTTTTTCAAGGTCGAGGCGGTATCCTTCATGGTGGGTCTCCGTCAAAAGGTCATCGTTTTGAGCCGCTATTTGGCATGGAGCCAGCAGCTGGACTCCTGCTATCAGGATAGCTGTTTACCACCCCCGCTGTCAAGCGGCAATTGATGTGGCGACACTGAAAACCCACTGATCACGGGGCTTCGGAGATGCTCAATGCGATTGCTCATATGTGAAGGTACGCGCTTCCCGGAAACGCTTCGCATCAGTTCCCAAGAACGTTTCGCGTTCTTTCGGGCTTTCATTTCTTCTTTGAATGCTGTATTTTAGGCGTATTCATAACGGGAACGTGCATATGGAGAGTGTGACACAGTGAAAAAATGGCCAATGATCCTTGGTGTATTGTGTGGTATGGGTTTCACCACCCCGGCACCAGCGCAGAACGTCGCTGTGGAGTATCCTGATCCGGCACGTTACGAGGATGCTGTACGCGCTTTCGAGGTTCAGGACAGCGATGCGCCGCCTCAGGCAGGTGCGGTGCTCTGCATTGGAAGCTCAAGCATGCTTGGCTGGCATGATACCATCCGCCGCGACCTCGTACCCCTGACCGTGATTCCGCGTGGCTTCGGCGGCAGCACCATGTACGACCTGGTTCACTTCACCGACAGAATCGTTATCCCCTACAAGCCCCGGGCCATCCTTGTATATGAGGGTGACAACGACATTGCCCTCGGTATAAGCCCGGAAGTCGTGCGCGACATCTTCCGCGTCTTTGTGGCGAAAGTCCATGCGGCGCTCCCCGAAACGCGCATCTATATGATCGCCATCAAGCCGAGCATCAGCCGGTTTGCGATCTGGCCGGAAATGGTGCGGGCCAACGGGCTCCTTATAGACGAGTGCGCGGAAAATGAGCTTCTGACATACATCGACATTGCCGCGCCCATGCTCAACGCTGACGGCCGTCCGAAGCCGGAGATATTTGTTGATGACGAGCTGCATATGAATGCCGGGGGATATAGTATCTGGCGTGACACGATTGGGCCGGTTCTCACGGGAGCCGAGGCGCGATACGAACTTTCTCAATAATCTTCGATAGTCTGTGGACAGAGCAGACTTTTCTTTTACTAATTGCTTGAATGTGGAATCAGCATCACCTATAGAATTCATACGGAGGCGGTTCATGTGCGGCATATTCGGCTATGTGGGTAAGGGATTTTCCCCGGACGTGCTCCTTGACGGCATACGGAAACTCGAGTACCGTGGCTATGATTCCTGGGGTGTGGCTCTGCAGGATGGCGATGAGACCCTCACCATGCACAAACAGTCCGGCAGGATAGCTCCGGCGCTGCCCGAAGCGCTCCTGGACGAGCGTTTCACCTGCGGCATCGCCCACACACGCTGGGCCACTCATGGTGCCCCAACGCGCGAGAACGCCCATCCACACACTGACTGCACCGGCTCCTTGGCCATTGTACATAACGGCATCATCGAGAATTACAAGAGCCTCCGCGCCAAACTCCTCAAGCTCGGCCATACCTTCACCAGCGAGACCGATTCGGAGATCGTTGCCCATCTCATCGAGCACTTCATCAGCGAAGGCCTGGACATCCGCCTCGCCTTCCTTGAGACCTTAAAGAGCATCAAAGGCACCTACGGTATCGCGATGGTGTCCACAAGCGCCCCCGGAAAGCTCTTTGTCGGGAAGATGTCCAGCCCGCTGGTCATCGGTCAGGGGGACGGCTTCACCCTTGTGGCAAGCGATCCTTCAGCCATCGTACCCTATACCCGTTCGGTCGTGTACCTCGACGAGGGCGAATGCGCGGTCATTGATGCTGCGGGCTTCGAGAGCTTCGATCTGGACGAAACCCCCACAGTGAAGGAGGTGGAAGAGCTCACCTTCGATCTGCGCGCCATTGAGCTTGGTGGCTACAACCACTTCATGGAAAAAGAAATCCACGAACAGCCCCAGACGATCAAGGACGCCATGCGCGGCCGTATTCGCCAGTCCGAGGGCACAGTCCATCTCGGGGGCATCGACGAGGCGCTGCTTGTGCGGGCACGGTGCATCAAGATAATCGCCTGCGGGACAAGCTGGCATGCCGGGCTCATCGGCAAATACCTCTTCGAGAATCTGGCGCACATACCCACCGAAGTCTGTTATGCCGCCGAATTCCGGTACGCCAATCCCGCCATCGAGCCTGACACACTGGTCATCGCGGTGAGTCAGTCGGGCGAGACCGCCGACACTTTGGCGGGCATCCGCGAGGCCAAACGCCTCGGCGCATCGGTCATCGGTGTGGTCAATGCTGTGGGCAGCACTATAGCACGTGAATGCGGTCAGGGAGTGTTTTTGCATGCCGGCCCCGAAATCGGTGTCGCTTCCACCAAGGCATTCACCAGCCAGGTCGTGGTGCTCACACTTCTGGCTTTTCAGGCGGCGCGGCTAAGGCGCTGTATGTCACTGCACGACGGGCTCACTTTCCTTGAGCATATCCAGCGTCTGGACTCGCAGGTTGCAGCCATCCTAAGCCAGAACGAACACATTAAAAAAGTCGCACTCCAGTTCGCCGACTACGCAAACGTTCTCTACATTGGCCGCCTCTTTGAATACCCGGTGGCGCTCGAAGGTGCGCTCAAGCTCAAGGAAATCTCCTATATTCACGCTGAGGGTGTTCCCGCCGCCGAGCTCAAACATGGCCCCATCGCACTCATCGACGCCAATATGCCGGTGGTGGTGCTCGCCGCCCAGAGCAGCATCCTGGACAAGATGGTGTCCAATGTAAACGAGATACGCGCCCGGGGTGGCAAGATCATCGCCATCGTCCGCGAAGGCTCCACCGGCATGGACTCCCTCGCCGAGCATACCATCTCCATTCCGGCGACCATTGATTCGCTCGTCCCTGTGCTGGCGGTCATCCCGCTCCAGCTCTTCGCCTACCATATCGCGGTGGCCCGTGGCTGCGACGTTGACAAACCCCGTAATCTCGCCAAGAGTGTGACGGTGGAATAGGCTTTTTGCGTCAGCCACCGCTTACCGCCCGGACTGCCTACGTGTCGCGAAGCTTGCTGACACACAGTCAGCACAAGCTGAACATGCCATGAACACACCGATGTCCTGCCACCCATACAAAACAGCCCCGCAGTGATTCGCGGGGCTGTTTTGTATATCAGATGATACCGGGTCGTTGGTCCTTATGCGGACCAAGGTCCTCTTACCAGTCGACGACTGAGCCATCATCAGGGTCGAAGTGCGGCAGGTACGGTCTCGGTTCGCCGACTTCAGCCATAAGCTTGTCCTCGTCGATGGTGATGCCGAGACCGGGATCTGGAGGCAGGGGCCTGTAACCGCCAACGACAGCCGGAAGGGGCTTGGCCAACAGTTCGTGCTCGGCATCGCCCCGTTCCTGAATGAGGAAGTTGGGGATGGACGCCGCGATCTGGAGTGATGCCGCCAGCGAGCAGGGACCATTGGGGTTATGCGGGGCGATGGGATAGTAATACGCCTCCGCCATGCCGGCAATGATCTTGAGCTCGGTGATACCACCGGCATAATTCACGTCGGGCTGAAGGATCTGAGCGGCACCCTTTTCGATGACTTCCCGGAATCCCCATTTCGTGAAGATGCGCTCGCCGGTGGCAAGGGGGATATGGGTTTTCTTGGCAATGTCGGCCATTACATCGATATTGAGGCACTGCACCACTTCCTCGTAGAACCAGGGATTGTAAGGTTCGAGGGCCTTCACGAGTATCATGGCTGTCGGAGGCTGTACTGCGCCGTGGAAGTCGATTCCAATGTCCACACCATCACCGACTTTTTCCCGGAGCGCCTTGAATCGTTCCACAACTTCGCTGACATACTTCGCGCCCTCTACATATTTGATAGGACCGCGCTGCCCGCCGCGCGGGCCGGTCTTCATGGCGTTAACACCAGTTTTCTCGCTCAATGTTCCATACACGCGGATACGGTCGCGGGTGGGGCCGCCCAGAAGCTTGTAGACGGGGACGCCGTACACTTTACCCTTGATGTCCCAGAGCGCCTGGTCGATACCGCTCACGATGGCGGTTTTAATGGGGCCGCCGCGGTAGAATGCCGCACGGTGAATCGCCTGCCAGTGGTATACCACTCGGCAGGGGTCCTGACCGATGAGGTAGTCGCCCACTTCGAGCATACCGGCGGCGCAAGCCTTGGCGTCATCCTTGAGCGCTTCGCCCCAGCCGGTGATGCCGGCGTCCGTGGAAATCTTGCAGAACACCCAGGTGTTCTTGAGCACGAACGTCTCGATCTTCGTCACCTTGATGGTGTCGTTGGGGCCGACCTGAGCAGCGTCGGTCGGTTTTGTGGTGAACACCGCGTCCAGCGCTCCATAGGCACCAGCAGCGATGATGCCTTTGATCATGGAGCGGCGATCCATTCCTTTGTCAAACATGAGATGAAACCTCCACTTTAGGTTTACGTGACCGGCCCCTCGACAACAAGCCGATACAGATATGATGTTTTCTGAGATACTCACCCTTATATACCATCTATATTAAATCAAAATAAACCTTCTCTATCTAAAAAAATCAAGGAATAGATTGCCCGAAAGCCGTTTACCGAAAAATATGTACAATTCCCCCGTCCCTCAAACAGCACGGATTGCTGGATTTCGTAAGATGACGCTGGTGAAATGAGCGGCTGCCAAGACTTTATACAGGACTTTATGGTGGTACTGTAAAATCACCGAAAAAATCTCCCGCGCCCCCGATGCAGACTTCCTCTTGCCCCACAGCGAAGTAATCCGTATTTTTCATCACATATGGAATACTCCCCCCGCGAATCGAGGTGAACGGTGCCGAAAGCATCCATACTCATATTTGAAGACAACCAGTGCGAATCACTGCGCCCCGCCGGACTGTTCAGCCCGCTTAGCGACCTCCGTGTTGCGGCCATGACCCTTGAGGATGTCGTCCGACCCCTCGGCATGCCGGTGCGGCTCCTCACCCGTAACCACTTCGTAGCCAACGGCCATGAAAATCCGGTCGTGGGCGGCACTGTCGAGGAGATGACGCTCTTTCTGAATGCCTCGGTGGAGCCCGATGTCCGGCATCGTGAGACCATCCGCCGCCTCATCGAATCCGGCGATCCGGTGGTGACCACAAGCGGCAACCGTGTCGCTGCGGCCCTTGTCCCCGCAGGAACGGTCCTGCCCGAGAAAATCGACACCGAAACTGTGCAAGCCGTACTTCTGGGCCTGGGATTCCCCCTCGAAAACCGGCTCTTCACCACCATTGACTGGCCGCATGAGATAGTGGCGTCCCACCTGAGGCTCTTCGCGTCCAATATCGCGGCGCTGGTTGCCGGGGATGGCTTCACTGAACTTCAGCCCGGCGTGCTGGCCCGGAACAATACGGTGAATGTCGATCCATCCTGCGTATTCGACACCACAAACGGCCCGGTGGTTCTCGAAGATGGCGTGCGGGTGCTGCCCTTCACCTATTTCGAGGGGCCGGTGTATGTGGGCGCGGGCACACGCATTATCGAGCATGCATCGCTTAAGGACCGGACCGCTGTCGGCCCGGGCTGCAAGATCGGCGGCGAGGTGGAGACCTCATCCATCGGCGCTCGTACGAACAAACAGCACCACGGCTTTCTGGGTCACTCATGGGTGGGGCGATGGGTCAACCTCGGCGCGGGCACCACAACCAGCGACCTGAAGAACACGTACGGTGTTGTGCGTATGGAGTATGGCGCGCTCAAGATGGAAACCGACATGCAGTTTCTGGGCGCGATAGTCGGCGACTATGTCAAGACCGCCATCAACACCTCCATCTTCACCGGCAAGACCATCGGGGCCTGCAGCCTGATATTCGGCACAGTCACCAAAAATGTGTCCAGCTTCACCAATTATGCCCGCAGTCTTGGCCAGGTGACCGAGGTGAGCCTTGATCAGGTGCTCGTCACCCAGCAACGCATGTTTGAGCGACGCGGCATTGAGCAAACGCCCTATGACATCGAGATCATGCGCCGTGCCTTCGAAACGACACGGGGTGAACGTGTCATGAGCGACGCCCAGATAAATTTCTGACACGTGAGCTACTTGCAAAACTCTATCTAATAGATAACAATAATATATAGCCAACAACAAATGATCCATGAATTGATGGTTTGCCTTGATTTTTTTCATAACAACGTATTTTTAAGACAGACCTACCCCTCATCTCATAATGTCTGAGATTTTCAAGCTAAACGTATTTATTAACTTCGTTACTGTACAAATTTAAGCAATTGATCGGCTGTCAAAGCAAGAATGCCGAACATAAGGTGCGCCATGACTTTCGCTTCGCCGCGCACTCGTATCATTCTGCCGCCAAACTCGTCTTTCAGTCTGCCAAATACCCGTTCTACCGCCGTTCTCTCGTTGTATCGTATTTGTTCAGCGGGATCAAGGTTACGTTTTTCCCCTCGACGGCGGTTTGGATCGATTATCGGAACATGCCCAAGTTTCCGACTAAACGCTTTAATACCTTCACAGTCATAGGCTGAATCCATCAGGTCATACAAAGATGTCACACGGACGGAACTCATAGCAGACAAAGGAATGGCAGCCTGTGAATCATGCAGCGAAGCCGATGTCAATAATGGCGTAATCGGTATTTGACCGTCCGCAACATCAAGGTGGAGTTTGAATCCGTTCCAGGATTCCTTATATCCTTTGCTGTTTATCTTTGTTCCTCTATCGCATACGGTGGGAAGTTCCGACAGCATCTCTTCTATCGTCATGCTTTGCTGACGCTGGATACGTGTTGGCTCCTTCGGCGCAACAATTGCACTCTTCTTCGGCCTGCCGCGTTTCCGCTTCTGCTTTGGCGTGTCTTTAACAGCAGGCTTGACTGTCGGCTTCTCGCGAGCGGCAATCTTGCTGCTGTCTCGCGATATATGTCCGACAAGACGGTCAGACATGTGATTGTTTATCGTTGATTTATGTACTGCTTCCGGAAGCCTGCATTCAGCAAACTCGCCAAACGCACGCGAAAAGGTCGACTCACCCGGCATCGCACATACTGACTCCCATCCGCATATCCGCCGAAGCGCCTTGTCGCACTCGAGCCGATCCAACAACTCGCGGGTCATTGACATATTATAGATCGCTTTCGCCACAAACGCACGCGCTATCGCTTTTCTGTCTGTCTTATGCCTGCCAGTTCGATACTCGTAAAAAACAGCATCTTCGATCCGTATGATTTCCAGCACACTGACAAGTTTTTGCTGTTTTGCTGTCAGTTCCCCAAGCTCTTCCTCAAGAAATGGAAATAAATCACTTTGAATCCGTTCCCACATCGACGATAATGTTATCATGTAATCCTCCTATCTACAATATATTGTTTGCCTAACACTTATAATATACTGATATTTAAGAGGATTACATACTATTTTTATACCTGTTTTGCGAAAATATATCTCTTTATCTGTTTTGCAAGTGGCTCGTCTTTATAAATTTATAGAAAAAATGTGAGTATTTTATTTGAAATCGGTACTGGTGCCGCTATATTCGCATATACGTTTTTGCATAAATACTACTTATATAGAGAAACTAAAGGAAACTTCGTGCGTTCTGCCATTGCCTTACTATTGTTTTTTGTGTGTACGTTCTGCCCGACAAGCCCAGCTTCAGCCGCCGAAAATGTGAACAATCTCCGGTGGTACCATGTCGATGACGCCCGTGTGATTATATGGTACGATCTTGGCGGGAACACCCCGTCGGATGTCACCTTCGAAGTTGTCCCGGCTGACGGGGCTCCCCCATTCATTCCCACATCGCTCACCGGCGATGCTGGCCCCGGCATCCAGCCCGGCCCTGACCGTCGCGCTGTCTGGACACTGACTCCCGACGAATCCGCCCGCATCACGGCTTTTTCCATTCGGTCCCCCTCCACCGGAGTGCCCACCAGTGGGGTGCCCGCAGAAGATGGCGCCATTTCGGCAGATGACATGCTCCACCCGCTATTCATCGACACCCCGGTCAATCTGGACGGCATACTTGATGAGCCCTTCTGGGCGCAGTCAATACCGGTGACGGAATTCCGTCAATGGGTACCCATGAGCGGCACCCTATCCTCCGAGCGTACGGAAGCGCGGGTCGTCTATGACAAAACAGGCATTTATATTGCCATGATGTGTTATGACAGCGAGCCGGACAATATAATTTCGCGTGTCAGGGGATTGGATAACTCGTTGAGCGGTGACGATTACTGTACCTTCGTGATTGACACCTATCACGATGCCCAGTCGGGATACTACTTATCCGTCAATTCCGCCGGTGCACGTTTCGACGGGAGTCTTGATGGAAATTCGGGAATGTCCAACGCCGCCTGGGACGGCATGTGGGAAGCCACTGCCAAAGTGTCCGACATTGGCTGGGCCTTCGAGGCATTCATCCCCTTCAAGACGCTGCGTTTCCCCGATACCGACATCCAGACGTGGGGGATAAATTTTCGCCGTCTCATACGCCGCAAGAACGAGATTGTCCTCTGGAAGTCATACGGTCGTAATGACGACATACGTCATCTGGCAAAAGCAGGGGCGCTCACCTTCCCGACAGTCACCGCATCCGGGCGTCAGCTCGATGCTAAACCCTTCATTGTCGGCGGCATGGAAAAGGTGCGAGGCTTAAAGGGTGATGACACATTCAAATACGGACTTGATGTGCGGTACGGTATCACTTCCAATGCCACAATTGATTTTACGACGAAGACCGATTTTGCCCAGGTAGAAAGCGATCAGGAACAGATAAACCTTACCCGCTTTAACCTGTTCTACCCGGAGAAGCGCGACTTTTTCATTGAGGGCTCGGATTACTTTAATTTCACCCAGGGCGGAACGAGACTCTTCTATTCCCGCCGTATTGGACTCTCGGAATCACGTGAGGCAGTCCCCATAATCGGTGGAACGAAGTTTACCCAGAAAGCCGGGAAGTTCCGAATCGGCGTCATGACCATGCAGACGGAAGATACCAAGGAGCAACCTACTACCAATTACAGCGTTGTCCGGGTAAAAAAGGATATGCTCGACCAGTCATATATCGGCCTCATCGCTACATCAATTGCTGATGGCGAATACCACGACAATCAGGTATATGGACTTGATACGGTGCTGAAGACATCGCACTTCCTCGGTGACAAAAACTTTGAGGTTCAGGGATACGTTGCCGGCTCGGTAGATGACGGCAAGGGACGTGATTCTCTCTCGGGACGGGTATTCATAAATTACCCGAACGATTTAATCAAAGCCTCTACCCTGTATCATGTTATAGGGAATCAATTCACACCGGAAATGGGATTTGTATCGCGCACGGGCATCCGCAATTTCATCTGGAGCCTCCAACTCAATCCACGAGCAAAAGCGAAAAGCATTCGCCGATTCACGTTCGGTCTCGGCGATCTTAATTACACCACCGACATGAATAATGTTCTTTTGAGTCGCTCGCTTACCTTCCAGCCTTTCGGCATATACACCGAGGCGGGTGATTCCTTCAACTATGAATATGGGAACGCGTACGATTATGTGGAAGATGATTTCACCATCTTCGAGGATGTGATCGTCCCCACGGGACGGTATTCGTGGTGGTCCCACGAAGCAAGTGCCAGTACCGGCCCCGGGAGAATGTGGTCCGGCCGCACATCGGTCAGCTGGGGAGAATATTATAATGGAACGCGTGGACGTTATTCCGTTGACTGCACGCTGACGCCCTCATCAGTCTATTCAGTGTCGAGTGATGTCGAGTTTAACGACATCCGCATCGGTAACCGCTCGTTTGAAACCCGTGAGTACGGCGGGAGATTCGCCCTGCACTTGGGGAACCGTTTCTCGACAAGCATCTTTTCGCAGTATAACAACGATACCCGCGAAGTCAACAGCAACATCCGCCTGCGATTCACCCCGAAAACCGGCAGCGATGTGCATATCGTCTACAACACCATCATGGACGAACGCGACGAATATACGACACTCCGCTCAACCGCCCTTTTGAAAATGGATTACACCTACCGTTTTTAGCCCACCTCACTGTCCGCTCAATAAAATCGTTTCTACAGAAAATATTCATTTGAGACATGTGGATTTATTTAATATGAGACAGTATTTGATTTTCATTTGAAACCGGTCTCAGCACCCCTATATTCGTATGTAGTGTTTTGAATAAACACAACAATCACCCAGAAACTCAAGGAAACTATGTGCGGTCTACCATTGCCTTGCTCTGCGCATTTCTGTGTACGTTCTGTCAGACCACTCAAGCATCTGCCGCCGACAATGTGACGAACGTCCGGTGGTACCATGTCGATGACACCCGTGTGATCATATGGTACGACCTCGGCGGAAACGTCCCGACTGATGTCACCTTTGAGGTCGTTCCTGCTGACGGGGCTCCCCCCTACAGTCCTTCATCGGTCACCGGCGATGCAGGTCCCGGCACTCAGCCCGGTACTGACCGCCGCGCTGTTTGGATAATGACCCCCGATGAAGCTGCCAGCACCACTGACTTTTCAATACGAGTGCTCACCAGTGGGCTGCCCACCGATCTATTGGGCACGGAAGATGGCGATATTTCAGCAGATGACATACTCCAGCCGTTATTCATCGACACTCCGGTCAATCTGGACGGCGTTCTTGATGAATCCTTCTGGGCGCAGTCGGAACCGGTGACTGACTTCACCCAGTGGGAACCGGTGAGCGGCGATCCCCCCACCGAAAACACGGAAGTGAGGGTAGTGTATGACGCGACCGGCCTGTATATAGGAATGACGTGCTACGACACCGAGCCGGATAAAATAATTGGCCGTGTTCAGGGATTCGACAATTCACTGAGCGGAGATGATTATTGCACCTTCGTCATCGACCCGTACAACGATGCGCAAACTGGATACTATTTTTCCGTAAACTCCCGTGGAGCTCGCTACGACGCCACCATCAATGGTGGTGGAGTTGCATGGGACGGCATGTGGGACGTAGTGGCCAGGGTGTCCGACGAGGGATGGTCGTTCGAGGCGAAGATACCCTTCAAAACCCTCCGCTTTCCCAAGACAGATATCCAAACGTGGCGCATAAATTTTCGCCGTCTCATACGCCGCAAGAACGAGATAGTCCTCTGGAAATCATGGCGACGAAACGATAGTATCACTCATCTTGCCAAGGCCGGAACGCTCACCTTCCCGACAGTCACCGCGTCCGGACGTCAGCTCGATGTGAAACCATTCATTCTCGGCGGTATGGAGAAGACCAGAGGCGCAAGGGCGGACGACACATTCAAATATGGGCTCGATGTGCGGTACGGCCTCACCTCTAATGCGACGATTGACCTCACAACAAAGACGGATTTCGCCCAGGTTGAAAGCGATCAGGAACAGATAAATCTTACCCGCTTTGACCTGTTTTATCCGGAAAAGCGCGACTTTTTCATCGAGGGCTCGGATTACTTTAATTTCACCCAGGGCGGCACCCAACTGTTTTATTCCCGCCGTATCGGACTCTCGGAATCACGTGAGGCTGTCCCCATCATCGGTGGATCGAAGTATACACAGAAAGCCGGGACCTACAGGCTGGGCGTCATGACCATGCAGACGGAAGCGACCGATGCGCAGCCAACCACCAATTACAGCGTTGTCCGGGTAAAAAAGGATATCCTCGACCAGTCATATATCGGCCTCATCGCCACATCAATTGCTGATGGCGAATACCATGATAACCAGGTCTATGGTCTCGACGGGCGCTATTTCAGCGATCACTTTCTCGGCGATAGAAACTTTGAAGTGCAGGGGTACCTCGCCGGATCGGTCAACGACGGCAGGGGGCGCGATTCTCTCTCTGGTCGGATATTCGTAAATTACCCCAACTACTTTCTTGATTCCTATGTACTTTACCACGTTATCGGGAATCAATTCACTCCCGAAATGGGTTTTGTCTCGCGCACCGGCATCCGCAATTTTATCTGGCGCTGCCATCTCAATCCACGCCCGGATTCGGATTACATTCGAAAATTGATGTTCATTCTCGGCGATCTCAACTACACCACTGACATGGACAACATCCTCCTGAGCCGCACCCTCACCTTTCAACCATTCGGCATTTACGGCGAAGCGGATGATACCTTCAACTATGAATATGGGAACGTGTACGATTACGTGGAGGAAGATTTCACCATCTTCGAGGATGTGATCATCCCCTCCGGCCGATATTCGTGGTGGTTCCACGAAGCAAACTTCATGACCGGCATCAGGCGAAAACTGTCGGGCCATGCGTCGGTCCGCTGGGGAGAATATTATAATGGAACCCGTGGACAATATTCCATTGACTGCACGCTGAAACCCTCATCTGTCTATACAGTGTCAGGTGATGTTGAGTTAAACGACATCCGCATCGGCAACCGGTCGTTTGAAACCCGTGAGTACGGCGGAAGATTCGCCCTGTACCTGGGAAACCGTTTCTCGACCAGTGTCTTTACCCAGTATAACAACGACACTCGCCAGGTCAACAGCAATGTCCGCCTGCGCTACACCCCGAAAATCGGCAGCGATGTGCATATCGTCTACAACACCATCATGGACGAACGCGACGATTACACGACACTTCGCTCCACCGCCCTTTTGAAAATGGATTACACCTACCGTTTCTGATTTTTGCGCGTACTCCCCGAGCATTTCTGTATTGTGCAGCGCCCCCGATTATGCTATAATTGTACGATAAATCAAATAATTCCCCGTAAACCCTGTGGGTGCCATGATACGTTCTATCTTTCGCCTTGCCTGCCTCGCCGCTTTCGTACTTATACCGGGAGTTTCTTACGCCCAACTCGCTGCAGAATATATCGATACCGCCATAAGTGTGGACGGTGTCCTAAACGAGCCATCCTGGCAGACCGCCACTCCGGTGAGTGACTTCACCCAGAGTGAGCTTGTCTCCGGTGCCGAGCCAAGCGAGGTGACCGAAGTTCGCTTCATGTTCGACGACGACACATTTTATATCGGTGTCACCTGCCATGACAGCCAGCCCGACAAGATTGTCCACAAGGAACTCAAGCGGGACGGCGTCCTGTATCGCACGGAAGACAACTTCACCTTCGTCATCGACACGTATAATGACAAACGCTCGGGGTATTATTTCGCTGTCAATGCCAACGGTGCCAAGTATGACGGCACATTTCTGACGTACATAAGCCCCAACATTCAGTGGGACGGCATATGGGACACAGCCTCGCGCATCACCCCGAACGGCTGGGTATGTGAAATCGCCATCCCGCTCAATACCCTCCGCTTTCCCGCTTCACCAACACAGACCTGGGGCATCAACTTCCGCCGTCAGATCCGGCGTACCAATGAAGAGATCATGTGGCGCGGCTGGGGACGTGACGACGACATCCTGCACCTGTCAAAGGGCGGCACCATCACCCTAGACCGTACACTGCACCAAAGCCGTCAGCTCGACTTCAAGCCCTACGCTCTGGGCGGACTCGAAAAAAATGCAGGCAAGAAACTCGACGACACCCTTAAAACGGGATTCGATGTCAAGTACGCCATCACCTCCAATACGAATCTGGATGTCACGGTCAATACTGACTTCGCCCAGATCGAAAGCGACCGCGAAGTCATCAACCTGAGCCGCTACGATATCAGCTACCCCGAAAAGCGCGATTTCTTCCTGGCCGATTCACGGTTGTTCGAGTTTTCGCAGGGGATGACCACGCTTTTCTACTCACGTCGCATCGGAATCGCCAAGGACAACACGGTAGCACCCATCCTCGGTGGCGCCAAACTCACCCAGAAGGCGGGATCGTACCAGCTCGGTGTGATGAGTGTCCAGACCGATGAACAGGGCGGCAGTCCCGGTGCGAATTATTCGGTTGTACGGTTGAAAAAAGATATTATGGCACAGTCGACAGTGGGACTTATCGCGACAAGCATTGTGGATGCCGACGGGCATGACAACCAGGTGTACGGTGCCGACGTTACGTTGAAAACATCGAAATTCCTCGGTGACAAGACCTTCGAAGTGCAGAGCTATCTCACCAATTCAATCACCGAGGGCAAGGGTAAGGACAATGTGGCAGGCCGTGTGTACATCGCCTACCCCAACGACCTCATCAGCACGTTTTTTGTCTATCACGCCATCGGGCCGCAATTCAATCCCGAGATGGGCTTCATCCGCGGGAAAAAGCCGGGTGTCCACCAGTACATGTTCCAGTTCAAGTACACGCCACGGCTTTCCAACAGTTTCATCAGCAAGCTCAATTTCGAGCCCTTGACCTATAATTATTACACCGACATGCACCATAAACTCATCGCGCGTACGGTGACAGTATCGCCGTTCGGTTTTTCGACAAACTCGAACGACGATTTCAATATATCCATCAACAACAAATACGATTTTGTCGAGAATTCCTACACGATTTTCGATGGCGAAGTGCCCATCAATCGCGGTTCCTATGACTGGACGGAATACAGTGTGAACTATTCGACCAGCAGAAGCCGGACCGTCTCATTGCATACCAGTGCATTTACCGGTGGATTTTATGGTGGAAACCGTAACAACATGAGCGCCGATGTCACCCTGCGGACGAATATGCACTATTCGTTGTCAGCGGATGTCAATGTCAACCGCATCAGCATCAACAACCGTAAATTCAACACGCGCGAGTATGGCACACGTCTCACACTCGACCTCAATACGCGTCTTTCCTCAACGACCTTTTTGCAGTGGAACAACGAAACCCGCGAAGTCAATCTCAACTACAGAATTCGCTACATACCCCGTCCCGGCAGCGACCTCTATATCGTTTACAACCACCTCATGGACGAGGAGCATGAATTCGAGACCATCCGCAATACGGGTATGTTCAAGCTGAATTACACCTTCCGATTCTAACACTCGGAGAGTGTTATACAATTTGCGAGAGCACATCTGTAAGTGTTAGTTATCCAGGATGACCTTCCGTACCTCGCCGAACACGTAGGTGTTCTCGTATACATGTTCCGCAGCACCATCCCGATACAGCCGCACTGTCACGACGAGCGCCTCATTGTCGGGGATGGGTGTGCGCCCAAGGGAGCCGACTGGCATCGACTGCCCATACTCCGCCGCGCATCTGCCGCCGAAGCGTTCCTCGGATGAACCATCAGTGCACCGCACCACGACCTCATAGCGCCCATAAAACCGCTCGCGCGCATTATGGCAGAGCCAGAGGTCACCTTTGAGATATCGTGGCTTCAAGGCCGTGTATTCGAGGCTGAGGATGGTCGGACTGAAGGCATTGGCGATATACGACCACGAGCTTTTAGGAGTGCCGTACCAGTCGATGAGCGCATTTCCGGCAAGACCCGGCCAGGGCTCGTTGACACCCCACCAGACTACACCGGTCGCATGGCCCTGCTTTCGGCGCAGGGTTTCGATGAGGTACCGCCCTCCCTCCGCCTGGAGGTACTGATTTGCGGTCACAAGCTGGTCGAGAGTTTTGATGGGGCCGAAGACCTTGGATGTGGAGGGAATGTCGAGCCAGTTGTCGCGGATGGCATCCCACGCGCTGTAAAAGGCATGGTGCTTACGCCAGACCGGGTCGGAATCAGAGGGTATTTTTGTGTAATTGGGATCATCAAGAACACGTCGGATGGCATCCAGGTTGGCGATGCTGGGGATGCTGCACTCGGAGTAGAAATGAGCGTTCGCGTTCTGCCAGAAATCGTAGAGGGTGGCATACCCGCGGTAACGATGGTCGCCGATGACCGGATTCCATGTCCAGGGGCCGTGCGCCTCCCCCTCACCCTCCATTGCCGAAGTGTTCTGGTAAAGGCATGAGGGCGCAAACTCCGCAGTAATGCTTCCCAGAAGAATATGCACGGGATTTTCGTAGCGATCAGTTGCCCCGAGCAGCCAGTCGCGGTTGAAGTCTTCACCCCCGCCAAGTGATTGCTTCACCCGTTCGGCAGCCTCCTTAAGCACAGGATCGTCATTGTCGAGACTGTCCCAGTAGTGATAGTTTTCGTTCCCACCACTCAGAAGGAAGACACTGGGATGGGAACGCAGACTGCGCGCGATGGATGCGGCTTCACGGGCAAGAAGTGCAAGATAGCCGGCATCGGTGCTCATACCCAGCCCGCACGCCACCGGATACTCCTGAAAGACCAGCAGGCCAAGTTCATCACACCTTCGATAAAAGGCATCCTTCTCGCGGAGGCCGCCTCCCCAGACACGGAGCATATTCACATTTCCCGCAGCGAGCGTTGGCAGGAAGCGCTCGTAGGTCTCGTCGCGGATGTCCCCGACTACCACCTCCGGCGGTACCCAGTTCACACCGTTGATGAACAGGGGAACGCTGTTGACCACGAATTGAAGGGGGATGTCCTGCGGGCGCTGGTTTGTGGCGGGTACACGGGTCACTTCCCGGAGTCCCACACGTTGTATGTAAGTACGTGGCTCACGCTGGGGCATGACAAGGGTCACGCGGACATCGTGCAAAGTTTGGGCACCAAGGCCGTTGGGCCACCAGAGTTCGGGATCATAGACCTCCACGGGCACGGCGATGCGGTTTTTCTCGGACAACACAACACGCCGGGTCTGGCCACATAACGCCACCACCGCTTCGCCACTCTCGATGGTACCACT
>FLOH01001205.1_pt1 | contig 41653 bp, 51 predicted proteins | sample 756751 | NCBI WGS metagenome assembly FLOH01 (sample SAMEA4026879, study PRJEB14308) | marine metagenome | biome: coastal water; material: water | depth 74 m
CGGCAGCGTCAGATGTGTATAAGAGACAGTACGCTTGCTTAACAAGAGGGGCCCCGGGCTTCGACCGCCCGCCTACATAGGGGGGGTCGCTTGCCGGCGAGAATGCCGTGCTGGTGCCCATTCTCGTCACTTGTCGTCTTTCCCGTGCTGGTGCGCCTTCTCGGCATCTCGGCCCCCTTCGAGGGGGGTGACCTCCTCGGCCACCCGTCGACCCTACCACCAGCCGCCCCCGTCGTCCATGGTCCGGGCTCGGTTGGTATGGTGGTTCCCTCACTCACATAGATTTTGCCAAGCTACTTGGCCGATGTGCTGACTACTCAGCCCTTTTCCTTTTGTGGTTCCTACTATGTCGGGCCTTCCCTCACTTACCACAGGACATCATCGGTTAGCAGAATATTAGGGGAACTACGAAGTGTGTTGGCTGGAGTGCCGCAAGCATCGAATAAGTTGGGTAAGTTGGGTAATCTGGACAGCGCCGCCCACACACTGTTCCGAGTCGTGCTTTCCCTCACTGCGAACACATGAATTTCTATCTTGTCTCTTCTCCAAACAAGTAACTTTTGACGAGAGTAATAACTTGGTGGGCATTCCAGCCAACTGCTACCCAACTTCTACCCAACTTCTTGACGAGAGTAATAACTTGGTGGGCGTTCTCGGCGACACCCAGGGCCGCCTCTCTGGATCCACGTCCAAGACGAAAGAAGGCCCATCCGTGTACGGGATGGGCCTATGCCGTCAGGGGATGGGCGGTTCTGTTCCGGACAGGATGAACGGTCAGATGACCGCTTTTCCTGGTGGCTGGACCCATAAAGGTAGTAGCCAACCATCGGTCGGGGCCCATGGGCTGGGCCTTCTCGAAGGGCTTGGGCCTTAAAGGTAGTAGCCGACCACCTGACGAAGCGGTCATCTGACCGTTGATCTTGTCCGCTCGGCTACCCGGGCCGCCCTCCCGCCCATGCCAGGACGATGCAAGCCACCGCCCCGACAGCAGACCACTCCACCCAGGACGCCCAGACACAGAGCGCCCATTGCCCGGCCGTGGCTGCCTCCAGAGCGACATCACCGCCCAGGGAGGACAGACACACCAGTCCGAGCACCAGAGCCAGCCAGCGGGCCGCGGGGCTCAATAGCCACCTCTCGGCCCACGGGATGGCTTGCGGGGGACCCACCATTGCGCCTGCTCTCGAACCCACACGTCCCGCTCATTGCAAGCAACAGCCAGCGCCGCCAGGGACTCAATCTGAGCGGCGATGACCTGGACGGACTCGAACGGTGCCGCAAGACCGTGGGTCCCCGCCACCAGGTAGACAATCCCGTCCAGCGCCTCCTGACACAGAGCCGCCCACGCCCCCGACCAGCCCACGCGCATCTCGACGCCGTACTTCAAGACCCCGAAGTCCAGCCGATCGATCAGCATCTCTCGCACGTCATCGCTCAGGTACTCGGGCAGCACGTCACGAACGAGGGGCCCAGTGCCGCCCGAGCACGGCCCATGCTGTCGGAGGTGGGCTGGGTCGGCGTCATCCTCCGCCGCTTGCCGCCGGATGTTCGCCCCGATGGCGAACCGGATGGCCTTCTCCACATCGGCCCCCATGAAAACGACCTGACGCACCTGTAGACCGTCCTTGCCCTCGACCTGTGGATAGTGCGAGACCCGAAACAGCCGGTCGTCGGTCAGGAGCACCAGACAGAGCCGGGACAGGTCGCCGTCGAGCCCGAGCTGGGCCGCCGTTGTTGTGGGAGTCATCCGGCGGGCCACCGCCCCCTCGATTGCCTCAGACATCGGAGCCCCCATCGGTCGCTGCTGCATCGGAGAGCTCTGCCGCCCGCCGTGCCCAGTGGTCGCGGCTAGCCTCCATCGAGGTCAGCCGGTTCTCCAGGCTTGCGATCTTGTCGTCGGCGACACTGAGCCGGCCCATGCGAGAGGCGGAGATCTTGACCAGTCTGGCAAGCCGTCCCTGTTCCGCCTCCAGGGCATCCTCCGCAGCTTCGGCGCGGTCCTTCATCGCGTCGACCTGCGCCGTCAAACTGACCACCATCCGCCCGAGCATCCGCCCACGCGCCTCCAGCTTCTCCATCTGCTCAGGCTTGCGCGTCCACCGGCCCCGGAAGTCAAGCATCCCAGGCCCAGCGCCGCCAGCCCATCGTGGTTGCCCGAATGCGCCCAAGATCGCGTCGAGACACATCGCCGCCGTCTCCTTGGTTGTGGAGCACGCCCCGCCCGCTCCAGTCCACCGGCCATCGGCGTCCCGCTCCAGCGAGACCCGCAGATCACACACCACGAGATCGAAGCCCAGCCACCCGTCGGCATTGGGTCGACGGACCGCGCCCAAGAGCAGCGGGTGAGGCTCGGTCGGGGGGCACCGTTCGGCCACCAGCACCGCCGCCTCATCCTGGGTCCTGACGTATCGTCCGGTGTTCTGGGCCAACATCGTCCGCCCGATGTCCGATCCAAGGGGACCGTAGCCCCACGATCCGTTCGGCAGCATCGCCCACTTCTTGCCACCGGCCGACCCGGTCAACAGTCCACCTTCGTCTTGCACATCATCGCCGCACAGGAGCCAACGGCCTTTCTCTTCGCTCAACATCTCACGCCTCCAGCTTGTTTGGTTGATCCACACCGACAGCAGCAGCCAACTCGGCCACCAATGTCCCCGACCTGGGCCGCATCTCGGCCAGTCTGCCCAGCATCGACTCGGCCGACGCTGGATCCAGAATCATCAGCATGGCCAGATGCTTCGACGCTTCACCGCTCCCGCGAGGGACGGCCGGCAATGCACCAGGACCGACGGCCCACCCAGACACCAGGGCCGCCATCTCTTCGCGGTCGAGCATGAGAGCGAGGAGCGACGCCGCCCTAGTGTGTACCGACTCCCCGACGCCCAGACGGATCGCTGTCGACCCGGCCACCATGGCCACCCAAGTCTCGCCGACCATCACCACAACGGGCCGACCGGTCAGGAGCGAGAGGCGGGACTGGGTCAGGGCCGCCGAGGGGGAGCGCCGCTCATTCATCGCCCAGACCTTCTCGGAGACCCGAGACCGCCTGGCGGCACTGGCCACGGAGATCCCGAAGCCCCCGGGGGCCGGCATCTCGTCATCGCGGGGGACCTCCTGCATCCTCGCCGCCCGGAGCAGTTCCGCCGTGTTCTTCGCGATCATTTCCCACCATCCGGCCCGACCACCACCATCATCCCACCGACGACAGCGAGAAGGAACCCCGCCGCCGTCATCATTGCGGCCAGAACGGGCTCTTGTGCTGCTGTGAGAGCCGACCCGACCGAGAGGGCAGCGATGGACCCGAGGAGGAAGCCAGCGGCCAGCACGAGCCCTCTCACGCCGCCACCGTGTGCCGGACGATCCGGTCTGCATCAGCATGGGAGCACTCGGCGATGTCGGCGGGGGAGGGGGTGCCGCGCTCCCACTGCTGGCGAGCGCATGACCACATGGTCACGGTGCCGTCTCGATGCAGGACAATGCGGGAGTAGGAGTCGGCGTTGTTGGGTCGACGTGTGCGGGTCATGGTCTGCCTCTTGGCTTGGGTTGCACCGGCTAAGCCCCGTGCCGGTGAGGGCTACGGGGCTGGGGTTGGGTGCTGGTGACTCAGGCTGCAATCCACTTGGCTGCGGCCCGCTCGGCGCCCTTGGTGGTCTTGTACGACCGGGCCTGGGGGAAGTGAGCCACAATGAACTCGGTGCCGTCCCACCGGCCAAAGCACACGTAGCCCTGATGCAACACCGCGCCCTTGTCGGTGTTGGGTGCGCTGTACTCGGTGCGGAAGCTGGTGGTGCGGATGGTCATGGTCGGTGCTCTCTGTGTTGCGCGGCATCGGCGCCGCCCGGTTTTTATATCCGGACGTGCCGGTAGAGGCAAGGTCTAAATACCACGAATCGAGAGGGTTCCCTTCTTCGAGATGCTTGCGGACACCTTGCCGCCCTCGGTCGTCTCGGTGCGGATACCCGCTTTGCCGCTGGCCTCGATGCTGTCGCGAAGGTCGGCACGCAGCCGCTTTACCCGGGCGGCCATTGCATCGGCGTCCCGCTTCGCGTCGGCAAGCTCGGCGAGGGCTTCGACCTCTGCCCCCTCGGCATCCCGCTTGCCGCTCAAGGGGTCGGACCGGTCGCCCCACAGTGCGGGCTGGCGTCCGTCCTCTGGTTCCTCACCGCCCACGATGTACCGGGCGTGCGCTGCCATGATGGCTTGCCCCACGGTGGTCAGGGTGGCCGCGTCTCGCGTGATGCGGAGCCGGCTCGTGCCCTCGACCGCCACGTGTGAATCCCAGCCCTCGACCGGGTGGCCGAGTTTCACGTCCTGGCCGAAGACGATGAACAGGTCGCAGAAGTCGAGACCACTGGCGATGAGGTGGCACATTGCCTGCACGATGTACTGCCGCTTGGCTGGCCAGCGCCCACGGATGGCGGCTGCGTCGAGTTCTTCGAGCGTGGCGATCTCAAGAAAGTCGGACGGATACTCGTCCTTGGTCCATGGCGCGGCAAACTTCCACTCACCGATACCCACGGAGTCGCCGTCCACCACGATGGCGTCGGGGCTTGTGGTGATGATGCCCCCGGGATGGGTGGCGGTCATGTACTCGGCACTGCCGTAGGACTGTGCCCCGGTCTCCTGCGTGTAGAGCGACGCAATGAGCGGTTCCATGGCGAGGCCCCGCTCAAGGATTCGAGCGGGCGGGCCATCGTCCGGCGCCAGACGTTCAGGGGCGTGGACCCGTGCCCACACGTCCCACGGGGTCGCCCACGGAGACAGGCCGAGAAGGCCGCTGGCCGTGGTGCTGCCGATGGCGCCGGCTGCGGTGCGCTCGATGCGGGCGGCAAGCCACTCGTCACGGCCTGCATAGAGAAGGAAGCGGTCGCGGAGGTGTGCGGGGAGGTGGTCGAGTGTGTGCATCTGGTCTCCTGTGTGAGTGCCGCAGGTCGTCGCGACGCTGATGGCATACCTGACCGTGCCACGGGAGGCAATGAATAATCTTATATTCGTTGCCTATCCCGGCAGGGAGGGATAGCAGGGGGTAGGAGGTGCACATGAGCACACAGGAAGACACGACCCCCGCACGGGCCGCGATGGAGCGGCTGGGGGTCTCGCCCACCGACATTGTCAACGGCGTTACTGTCAGCATGATGAGCGTGAACCGGATGCTTCTCGGCGTCCGGATGGTCCGACGGTCGACGGCCGAGAAGTTCGCGGCATACGAGGGGTTCACCGACGAAGAGCGCGCCGCCATCATGGCGCAGGACAACGTGATGCGGGGGCGGACCGGGAACCCACAGTGCCGCACTGCGAGCCCCGACAGCCCCGGGTGGGCCGCCCTCACGCGCATAGGGCTCACCGTGGCCGACATGGTCAGGGAGACAGGCATCTCCAACCGGTCCGTGTATAGGGCGCTGAACGGCACCGCCGGAGTGCCCCCGCTTGTGCGATTTCTCGGCCATCCCCGCCTGACCGATACCGAGCGCGTCGCCATCGTCGAGGCCCATGGGTACTCCCCGTACACGGTTCTCGGTCGACTCGTGGGGCTGTCTGCGGAGTGGGGTCAGCCGATGACGACCATCGTGCGGGGGCAGGGGTGAGCCCCATCGCCATCGCCATCGACCCGGGCACCCGCACGCACGGGCTTGTGGTCTATCGAGATAGGCTGGCCGTCATTGCGGACCCAACAGCGGACACGTCGGATGTGTGCTCGATTCTGTGGTCAGCCCACATCCTGCGGCGGTCGCGGCCCGTCATCATTACGGTCGAGCGCATCTCGGCGATGGGCATCGCGGGCAATGACGTGGTCCACACTGCGGAGATCTCGGCCCGCTTCGTCGAGCTCGCACACCGGATTGCCGACTCGGACCCCGGCGGGCACCCAGTCCACCCAATCCACGTCTACTGGCTGCGGCGCCGGCAAGTGCTGGCGATGCTCGCGGTCAGCGGGGCGAAGGGCAGCAAGGACTCGGCGGTGCGTAGGGCCATGATTGAGGAACACGGCGGGACCAAAAGCATCGCCGTCGGGACCAAGAAAGTACCGGGGCCACTCTACGGGGTGACCTCGCACGCATGGCAGGCGCTCGGCCTTGCTCGTGCGACCATCATAGGGCGCGCCACCGGGCAGATCGACCCGTGCGCGCCCATCTCAACACAGGAGACGACATGACAGACCAGAAGACCGTGACCACGCCGAGCATCGAGCCCACGCAGACTGCACAGGAGGTGCTGTGATGGGCGCCGAGTACACTGACTGCCGCCGATGTGGTGGCCGCCCGCTCATGGGCATGGCGCCGCAGATGGGCGCGGGCTGCTACCTCTGCCGGCCGATGAGCGACAGCGCGGCCGGGGCATACAAGCGCGCCCGCTCGTGGAACAACACGCCATCCACGCCCGACCACGACACCGAGCCGACTGCGATGCAGGTCGACAGGTCGAGGGCTGCCGAGTGGGGCGGGGTGGACCGATGAGCGCCCAAAATCCGTACTCGTGCGGTGCAAACATCTGTCCACTCAAGGTGCCTGGGACGCGCGGCGTAGGCACAAACGGGCCATGCCGCTGCTTGCCTTTGCGCATGACCCCTTCTGAGCGCGAGGACCTCCGGCGCGGGATCCGGTGGTTGGCCGAGCGGGCAGCGCAGGTGGACCGATGAGCGCGGCGTTTTCACCATGTTTACTTCCCTGTCTAAAAAGTAGTGGACAGGGGTAAAGGGGGGCCATAGGGTGTGGGTGTCGCCGGGATGCACCGGCGGCGCCACACACAGAGGCCACAATGACCACCGCGACCATCTCACTCAGCATCGGCGACTACGGCAACGATGTGATCGCAACGCTTAATGGTGTTCGCGTTGGGCACTCGATGTGCTTCCGTCGGATGCGGACCTTCCATGCCGCGCACGCTGACCCGAACAAGTACAGCGGCGGCTTCCGCGCACCCAAGGCGACACCCCGCAAGCTCCGCGCAGAGCCTCGCGCAATCATCGGGCTTCTGCTGGCCGCTGGTGTTGAGGTTCCCGCCGCTGTTGATGTGGTCTGGGCCTGAGCAACACCCGCACAGATTCGCCCCGTACCTCGCGAGAGGACGGGGCATCGCCGGTAGACACAGGAGGACCGAATGAGCCAGTACAGCGCGGCAGAGATTGCCGCGAGAATCCCCACCGCCACGAGCACACAGGACGGCAAGGTGCGCCTTGTGCTGTATCTTGAGCCGGCCGTGGCTGAGCAGGTCGTCAAGGCTTGCGACGCAGGCAATGCGCATCCAATCGCGGCCATCGAGGCGAATGTCGCGGCGTGGTTCGCCGAGGCCGTCGCCATCCCGCAGCCGTGGCGCGAGGTGCTGACACTCCAGCGGGCCGAGATTGCGGCGCTTCGTCGTCAGGTCGATGCGATGACTCGCGCGAGCATCAGGCGGTCCAAGTGAGCGGCAACGCACAGGACCGTCGGCGCGCACGTCGGCGACGGGGCATTCGGGCGCCTTACCGGTGCTTCTGGTGCGAGTCGTCGCTGACCGCGTGGGACGGCGCGTGCAAGTGCCCGACGCTTGGCAGGCCGCGCAAGCCTTGGGTGGAGATGACCCCTCGTGACCTCGCGGGGACGGCTCACCGGTTCGGGGTGCGGCTGTCGGTCGAGGTGGCTGAGCGGGATGAACAGGCCACGCTGGGGGCGCCATGAGCACGAAGAAGAAACGCAGGGCCGCACGCACGCCCCGGACCGGTCGCCCGCCGAATCGGCAGGGGTCCGAGGGGCTCCATACATGGGTGCCCGGGGGTGTGTACGCGGCTGTTGTTGTTCGCGCGCGGGAATCCAACATGTCAAAGTCCGCGTGGCTGCGGGAGTTGCTTGAGAGTGAACTCGGCATTGATCCGCATGAGGACGTTGCTACCCAAAAACGGCCCACACAAGCCCGCCTGACCGATGATCAAGCGGTGTTCGCGTACACGTCTCCGCTGGGCGCATCTAAGGTGGCAAGAATGCTGGGCGTGTCCCGCAGTGTCGTGTATGCGATTCGCAATCAGCGCACGTACAAGGACGCCACGGAGGGGCTGGTTCAACCTGAGCGGGGTGAGGGATGACCTGCCCCCTCTTCGTCGAGCTCTGCGCGGGCACCGCTGCCGTCTCCCTGCGACTCCACGGCGGCCCACATGCACGTCCACCGGTCTCGCGGATGGGCGCGAAGACGGGCTACGCCCACGCGATCCTCCGTGTCTTGGGTCTGCGGCAAGGGCAAGGGCACGTCGACGGTACGCGCTACCTCTTATGCGAACCTGACCCTGGTGTGCGGCTGTTGCTCCATGCCTACACCGACCGAGACCTTGCGACGGCGGCGGCGAAGATCATCCGGTCATGGAAGGATGAGGACCCGAAGGAGCTGTGGTTGCGGCTAAAGGCGGAGGGGCCGGCCGTGTGTCCTGATGTGGGCATGGATGCGCGGGAGGTGGCGAAGTTTGCTCGTCTGTTATCTTCGAATCGACTGATTCCAGCAACATGGTCTGAGGACGGCCGGTGGGTGAATACTGCGAGGGATGGGGGCCCCGGGACTATCGGTGGGGCATCGTTCGGCGGCGATGACTATTGCACTTCAGCCGAAGCCATCGCTGGCAAATTTGAATCCGTATGCATCCTCCCCGCGACTATCCGCACAGACGCGCGCACGGTGGACCCTCGGGAGGTGGCGCGGTGGGCCAGAATCGTGACATGCAACGAGTTGATAGCCCTCGACTCGCAGACATGGGAGAACACTGGGGCTGGAGGGTCTACCTTCGCTGGGAACACAGCCCACGGCTTCTACAGGCCGATTGCACGCCTTGCGGCAGGCCTCGACACGTCCCCAACCATCCCCGCGACCATCCACGACGACGCCCGCACCATCGAGCCCGCGAGTCTTCCGCCGGGGACGGTGGCTTATATGGACCCCCCTTATCAGGATACCACCGGATACGGGCATCTGTTCCCGCGTGATGAGGTGGTCGAGGTCGCCCGGCGGTGGCGGGATGCGGGGGCGCTCGTGTGCGTGTCTGAGGCGGTGCCGATTCCTGAACTCGTGGCCGAGGGGTGGCACACGCTCGACATCACGGACACGAGAAAGGGGCAGAAGCGCACCTTCTCGAAGCAACAGCGCGAATGGCTGACGATGAGCGAGGCCCCGAAGTGGCGGCCGTCGGTGGCGCGTGACCTGTTCGGCAACCGTTAAGCAATCCTGAACAGTTGCCGCCACGAAAACACACAAGGAGCAAGTAAATGCCCGTAGACTACAACAAGACCCCGTTCCCATGGTTCGGCGGCAAGTCGGCAGCAGCCGAGGCCGTCTGGGCCGCACTTGGCGACCCAGCCCACTACGTCGAGCCGTTTGCGGGGTCTCTCGCGGCCCTTCTCCGTCGGCCTGCGCTCGCGAACCGCGCCTACTACAGCGAGACAGTGAACGACCTCGACGGCCTGCTGGTCAATGCTTGGCGCTCTATCGCTCTGTCGCCGGCTGAGACGGCTGAGGCTGCGTCGTGGCCTGTCTCCGAGTGCGACCTGCACGCCCGGCACCTTGCCCTCCTGAGATGGAAGAACGGCGGGGCAGTGCCCTTGCTGATGGGAGACCCTACCTATCACGACCCTGTGATGGCTGGCTGGTGGCTGTGGGGCCAGTCATCGTGGATTGGTTCCGGCTGGTGCTCTGGCCAGGGACCGTGGGTGGTTGACGACGACGGCGCATTCGTGAAGCGGCCAAAGACCACGGAGTCCGGAGTATGGAAACAACGCCCGCACATCGGCAACGACGGGATGGGCGTCAACACGGCCGCTGTGCGAGAGGCTGGTGTGAAGAGGCAGCTCCCGCACCTCAGCGACGACGGGAGGGGCGTCAATCGGCCGCAAATCAGAGAGGCCGGAGTTGGAGACTACCACTCGATGACCATGCCAGAGCTGTTGCGGTGGTTTCAGTACCTGTCGGCACGATTGCGGCATGTTCGGATTCTGTGCGGGTCGTGGACGAGAGCGTGCACGAGCGGGGCTATCAAGTCGCTGCCTGTCCGGTCTGGCAATGGTTATGCTGGCGTGTTCCTGGATCCTCCTTATGTCGTGACTGACAACCGCGATGCAGACCTCTACTCGCACGATGACGGCGACAACGTGGCTGTAGCGGTCCGCGAGTGGTGCGCATCCAATGGCGACGACCCAGCCTATCGCATCGTTCTCGCCGGTTTTGATGGCGAGCACGACTCGCTGTGCGACATCGGGTGGACGGCTGTGGAGTGGTTCAAGTCTGGGTACCTGACCGGCGGCATGGCCAACACGAGCAAGACCGGGGCACATCAGCAGAAGAGGGAGCGGCTGTGGTTGTCGCCGCACTGCGTCACCGAGGTCGAGGTGACGCCACAGACGAGCCTCTTCGGGCGGTCCTGATGGGCTGGCGATGGGTGCCCGCTGTGCTCCTGCGGCCTGTCGTTGTCGATGGCTACACAGTGCCCTCTGGGTCTCGTGTGATGGCTGCAATGACGCAGAACGGGCCGGTCTTCCGGTGGCATGGGTCAGCTATTCCTGTCGAGGTCTCTGGCCTGCGGTCGGTCAAGGTCGAGGTGCAGGCCATCGAATCCAAGCCCACCGCGAGAGATGAGGAATACAACGAAGTCAAGTAGCTGAACGAGAAAAGCCCCGTCAACAACACGTTGGCGGGGCTGCGTCGGTCCTGCCGCTATTAAACAGGCCGACGCGAGCACGTAGCCCGTGCCGACGGTGGCGCCACGGAAAAACCCCGCCCACGAGATGCGAGCGGGGCAGGGATACCAGTCCCGACGGATGCGCGGCCCTCCGCAGGTGTCGCGCTCCGGTCCGGGCATGGTAGCACGCGGGTGATGGCGGGGGTTCTTGAGCCGGTTCACTTTTCTTGGCGAATAGTCCTTGCCTGAGTGGGCACGCTTGGATATGTGTCTGGTGTCGGCAGGGGATGCCGGCGCCACACACTCAGGAGCGACCATGACGACCCGCATCTCCCTCAACGTCTCCCTCAACAACTCCTTCGAGATGGTTGGCGCCATCAACTGCCCCGCCGCCATCGACGAGGACGGCTGGGTCTTCCCTGCCCGCACGCTCTTCCTCGTGGTGCGTCGCTGGGGTCGGTCGGTCAGTGTCGACATCTTCAACGATGATGCGCACACTGATTGCGTCGTGCAGTCGGGCGGTGGAGTCTCGGTCAAAAACGCAATCACGATGGCGTGCGCAATGGAGCGGGGCCTCAACGGGAAGGCCCGCACATTGAGCCGGTGGGTCAACAACAGCTCACCGGCTGTGGCTATCGCGGCCTGAGCCGCAGGGCCTCGGCCCACCCATCCCGCCCCGTAGCCGTCTGGCACGGGGCTTAGCTGGTAGACACAGGAGGCAACATGAGCCAGACACGACACATCGCCGCATACACGGCCGCACGGGGCTCAGCGCCCACAACCGCAGACATCGACACAGGGCCGCCCTCGTGCGCGCCCACGGCCGCAGAGATGGCCACGCTCAAGCGGATGCTGCCTGGGTGGCTGGCGCTGGCTGCGTTGACGTGCGGGTGCCTTGCGGCGTTCCAGGCGACGGATGCGGCGGTGCTTGTTTGCTCGCTTCTCGGCGTGGGCTTTGGGTTCTTGGCTGGGGTGGCTATCGGTGGGCGTGGGGGTGCGGCATGATGGCGACGGTCCCGTCTTGCCCGGCTTGTGGCGAAGGCGTCGACAATGCCGACGGGCAGTTGGTCTACCATGATGGCAACGTGGACCACGCTCGGCGCACGCTCGCTCATGCGATGCGGCTTGCACGGCCCCCGGAAGTCGGGTAGGCTCTACGGGCTGGGGATTGGTCTCCCTTGCTCTGTGTGCTCCTGTGTGGCGCCCTCTCAGCTTCGGTTGAGGGGGCGTTTTCTTTTGTGTATAGTCCTTGCCTGCTCCGGCACGGCCGGATATCCAGGGAGGGCACACAGGGACACAGGAGCCCACATCATGATCACCATCGACCGCGCAACCATCGTTCGCGCCATCTCTCACGCGGCAGCAGTCGCGCCCAGCAAGGCGCCGAATCCCGCGCTCGTGAACGTGCTTCTTCACGTCGACATGGGGCGGCTGACCATCACGGCCACGGATCTCCGGCAGGCCCTCGTGCAAGTGCATGAGCGGGCCGCCGACCCTGACGCCTCGTGGGTGTTTGCGACGCCGGCAAGCACGCTGTCCCGGATTCTCGGGTCGCTCACGGGCGACACCGTGTCGCTGTCGCTGGCAAACAACGGCCGCCGGATGGTGGTTGAGAGTGCCGGCGCCCGGTTCAACATCGTGGGTATCGATGGCGAGGACTACCCGCCTGTGGCGGTGCCGCCGGGGGCCGAGTCCATCACCATCAACGGGGGCGACCTCGGCCAGATGATTGGCGAGGTCCTTTTCGCGGTGGCGTCCGGCGATGGGCGCACCGACCTCGAAGGCGTGCACGTCGAGACCGACACGGTGGACGGGGCGAGTGTGCTGCGGCTCGTGTCGACCGACGGCTCGCGGCTGTCGATGTCCCACGCGGAGTACTCCGGGGCCGCGCCTGCACTCGGGGCGATGCTCATCCCGCGAGTGGGACTGGCGGACCTCCGGCGGCTGCTCACGGATGGGGATTGGTCCGTCTCGTTTGGTGACCGCAAGGCCACGTTCTCGACGACGGGCCTGACCTACATCGTGACGCTCGTGGAGGGCGCGTTTCCCGACTACCGGCAGGTCCTGCCCGACGGCCACAAACTGCGGGTCATCGTGGACCGTGGCTCATTCGCTGGTGCGCTCAAGCGGGTGGGCATCATGGCCAGCGACCGGAACCACTCGGCGCGGTTCGAGTTCGCTGCCGACCGCATCGTGCTGACGGCTCAGAACGTCGACGCCGGCGACGCTCGCGAAGAGGTGCCGGCTGATGCGGAGGGCAAGTTGATGTTGACGGGCTTCAACATGACGTACTTTGCTGACATCCTCTCGGCGACCGCGAGCGACCGGGTCATCATCGAGCTTGGTGACGAACTCGACCCGTGCATCGTGCGCATCCCGGGGCGGGAGGACTGTATGTTCGTGGTCATGCCGATGCGGTTGGACTGATGGGGTGTGTCCGCCTGTGCCTATTGGTGTGGGCGGGCTTCTCGCACAGGAGACGTGATGACCGAGCGGAGACCTCGCCTTGACCGGGCGGTGATTGCTGGGGGGCTGATCGTGCCGCCGGGCGATGCGGTGCCTGATGACGTGTGGCGGGCACTGCGGACGCCCAACCCGGCCTACAGGTCGTGGACGATGCGCAGGAAGGGGCCGCCGCCGCCCGAGACTGTGACGCCCGATGTGCGGGTCACGGATGGCCCGTGGTCCGGCGCCGTGGTGCTGCCCCGGTGCTCGCCGGTGGACGTGCTGCGGCGTGCGGACCGGCTCGCGTCGCCTGAGTGTGGGGCCAATGTCGTGCGGGCGATGTCTGCGGACTACCGGCCTCGACCTCATCAGGTGGCCGCTGTTGCCGCCGTGGAGGCTGCGGGCGGCGGGATGGTGGTTGCCCCGGCCGGCTCGGGTAAGACGGACATCGGGGTCATTCTGTGCTCGCGAAACCGGACGCCGACTGTCATCATTGCCCCGACCATCGACATCATGAAGCAGTGGAAGGCGCGGATCCTCGGCGGTGATGGGCAAGATGCGCGAATCCCGGGGGCGTCCGTCGGGCTCGTGGGAGCAGGCAAGGACGAGCGGGACGCTGACATCGTGATTGCGAGCGTGAAGACCCTCGTGCGGTGGGGCTTCACCGAGTTGTATGAGTGGGGCAAGGGGCGCGGGTTGGTCATTTATGACGAATGCCATCACGCGGCGGCGCCCACTGACCGGCAGGTGCTCGCGGCTCTGCCCGGTGCCATGCGGGTGGGCCTGACTGCGACGCCAGAGAGGAAGGACGGCCTGACCGATTGGGTCTCGTGGCTTTTCGGGCCGGTGGTTTACAGCATCTCCCAACAGGACATGCAGGACCAGGGGCGGGTACTGCGGCCCCGGATTCAGGTTGTGCGGACCGGATACGAGCCGATGGACGGCGAAGATGTGCAGCCGGTCGAGCGGGTGACGGCGCTGACCGAGGACGAGTCCCGGAATGTGCGGGTGGTCGCGAGCATTGCATCTGAGCTACGGGCCGGTCGCCGGGTGCTTGCCCTGACTGAGCGGCGGGAGCACACGTCGGTCATTGCCGAGATGCTGCAACAGGGCGGCCACAACGCCTATGCGGTGGATGGGTCGATGGCCGCAAAGGGGCGCGGGTCGGTGCTTTCGGACTTCCGGTCGGGGGCGGTCTCGTGCGTGGTCGCGACGCAGCTCGCGGATGAGGGGCTGGACGTGCCCGAGTGCGACTGTGTGGCGCTGATGGTGCCGTCATCCCACCGGTCCCGGACTGAGCAGCGCATCGGGCGGGGGTTGCGGCCGTCGCCGGGGAAAAGTCCGCTGGTGTTGGACTTTCTCGATGAGGGTGAGTGGGCGATGCGGAAGCGGTCGGCGCGGAGGGCTTTGTTTCGGGACCTTGGTTGGACGTGATTCCGGTATTGCGTCGATCGTGGCGGTGGGATACGCGAGCGGTGCTGGCTACCATGCCGGCGTCAATCATTCGACCCCAGCGTGGCGGCGCATACCGCCCCTCCCCGGAGTAGCTACCGGGGGGGCTGCTGGGGCGGGTGGCAGCAACAGGGTCGAAAATGGAAGAGACAGAAACCCCGCGAAGGGGTGGTGTAGTGCTTTGTCTTGGCGGTGCGTCGTGACGCACACCCTCTCACCTGACCAGACGGCCGCCCACGCCGCTATCTGTGCTGCCATCGACCGGGGCCAGGAGGTCGTGACCCTCGTGGGGCCGGCCGGCAGTGGAAAGACCACACTGATGGCGGCGGTCCTCGACACCTACGCGCCGAAGCGGCACACCGTCCTCGTGTGCCCATCTGGCAAGGCTGCGAGCGTCCTCTCCAGTAAGACCGGACGGATGGCGACCACTATCCACAAGGCGCTCTACTCGGGCGTCAAAGATGAAGACGACGAGTTGGTGTTCACTTCCCCGGGCCCCCCTTGTGAGCCCGGTGGGTTGGTCATTTGCGACGAGGCGTCCATGGTGGGCGTCGACCTCCATGGCGAGATGGTGAGCAACCTCCCCAGTGGGGCCCAACTACTCTACGTCGGCGACCGTGAGCAACTCCCGCCAGTCAACCAGTCTTGGGGCCCCAACTTCGACACCCCGGACGCGGCCCTATCCACCGTTCACCGCCAAGCTGAGCAGAGCCCCATCCTCCAGCTCGCCACCGCCATCCGAACCCGCCAACGATTCGCGGACTGGGTGCCCGGGACGTGTGAGTGTGGGGGTGGTGACCCGGTGGCGTGGCTTTCCGCGCGCGCGTCCCAGGACGCAACCCTGCTGGCCTACACCAACAAGACCCGGGTCGACACTAACCAACGGGTCCGCGCCTCTCTCGGGCGTCGACACAAACTGGAGGTTGGCGACCGGGTGGTTTGCCTGCTGAACAACAGTGATGTCGGCATGATGAACGGTGAGGTCGGCGTCGTCACCAAAATCTCACGGTCTGACCGGGCATCAATCAACCTCAAGGCCGAGGTCTATAATATTGAACTCGACGGGATTATCGCTGCCCGCATCAATCTCGACATGCTTGGGGGCGCGGTTCGCGACTTCAACGCATGGAAGAACTGGCGAGGTGGGCGCGGCGCATGGAAGAACCGGCGAGGTGGGCGCGGCAGCATCATCGATAGGAAGTTCCCCAAGATTGACGACGTGCTTCACATCGACCACGGGTGGTGCCTGACGGTCCACAAGTCCCAGGGCTCGGAGTGGTCGGAGGTCGGATTCATTGCTGACGGTGGTTACCGCTGGCTCAAGTCCCAGAACCCCGCCGATGCCCGCAGGCTTGCCTACACGGCAGTCACTCGGGCGCGCGACTCACTGAGGATTTTCGCGTGAGCGCCGTGAGCTGGTACACGGAGGCTCGCAAGATCCCGGTGCCTGATGTGGCGGTGGCGCTCGGGCTGAAGTTGCGGTCTGGCGGGTCGGTCCACGGGTTCACGTGCCCGGTGCATGGGGCGGACCACAGCGACGGGCGGCCTTCGGGGCGCATCGTGCATGGTGGGAGCGGGTGGAGGTGCTGGACGTGCGACATCGGCGGGGACTGCCTGACCCTCGCGGCGGTGGTCCTGACTGGTGGGCCGAAGCCGCCCCGTGAGCAGTGGGGTGTCGTGCGCGAGTTCTTCGCGGCGAACGGATGGTGTGAGGCGGAGCGACACGATGGGCCTCGCCCTGTGCGGCCCCCTCGGCCTGCGCCGGTGGTGATGCCCGCTGCTGTGGTGGAGGACGTGCGGCTGCCGGCTGACGAGGTGCGTCGCCTGTGGGATGCGTGCGACTCTGTCGTCTGCGAGGTGCGGGCGCACCGGTGGCTTCGGGCTCGTGGGCATCGGTGGCGTGGACCTCCCGGTCCTGGGCAGGACACTCCGCTCATGGTGGCTCGGCTCGACCTTGCGCGGGGGCTTCGTGCTCGTTCGGATGCGCCGGCATGGGCTGGGTTCGGTGAGGGTGACCGGTTCCGGCATTGGGGCGAGGCGGGGTGGTCGCTGATTTTCCCGTGCTTCGATGCGGCCGGGGAGATGGTGGCGCTGCGTGCTCGATGGACTGGGACGGCTGAGCCTGAATGGATGGCCGGCGAGGATTGGCAGTCTGGACCTGCGGACGCTGACGACGCGGCCACGTACCTGTCTGGTGATGGGCACATTCCGCACAATGCGGCGCCGTGGGTGGAGACCCCGCCGCCGTTCAGCGGGAAGGAGGTTTCGCCCCGTGGTGCGGGCGCGTGCCGGGGCTCTGTGTACGCTGACCCGGTCGGGCGGTGGTTGCTCCGCCTGGGTTCGTTGGCGACCGTGGGCGGGCAGCCAGACCCCAAGGCGCCGGGCCTGCAATGGGATGGGACCGTGCTCGTGGTGGAGGGCGGGCCTGCGTGGCTGCGGTATGCTGCCGACCCTGGCCGGGTGCGGTTGGTCGACGGGCAGCACGTCACCTATGCCGTGCTCGGTGTGTGGTCGGGCGCGTGGCCGTCGGGAGATGCTGGGGATGCCATCGCGGCACGACTGGCGAGCGCTCGGAGGGTCATCATCGCGACCGACGACGATGAGGCTGGCGACCGGTACGCGAGGGCGCTGACGGTGTCCCTGCAAAAGACCGGGGTGGTGGTCAGTCGGGCGAACAAATCGGGAGGCGAGGCATGAGCGCGACTGGACCTGACGACCGTGGATTCTCCGGGTGGCAACTCATCGACAACGCGAAGCCGGTCACGAACCCGAACGTGCCCCCGCCGCTCTATGCGCCGCCGAGGCACCCGCGAGGGCCGGCCGACCTGCCAGACATTCAGGGAATCGAGGGAGCGAAGTTCAAGCGCGGCGATGACGTAGAGCTGGCCATGATTCTGCACAACCGCTACTTCGGGAAGTACGTCGTGAGCGTCGGTGGTGAGCTGTGGCAATACGACCCGGACCGCCGGGGGTGGTGGCGAATCCCGCCAGAGACCGCGATGACGTGGGTGGCTCGGGTGGCTGGTGGGTGCATCCTCGCGGGCTTCAACCGGAAGGGTGAGCCGAAGCTGCGGCCCATCGCCATCTCAGCAAGCAAGGCGGCGGGGGCTGTCCGGCTTGCGGTTGCCCGGTGCCATCATGCCGAAGAGGGTGGAGACTACTGGGCCGGCGAGCTGCGCGGGTACCATCGCGGAATCGCACAGTTTCAGGACCGGGCTGTGATTGTGACGCAGTCCGGCCCGGGGACTCTCAAGGTGTCCGTCGAGGACCCGAAGCCTGAGCATCGAGTCAGGGCTCTGCGGGTGATGCCGTGCCGGTGGTTGGGGATGCCTGCCCTCGATGACCTGCAAGCCGTCTGCCCGGTCCTGTGGGGCATTCATATGGACTGGTGGGGCCACCATGGGGAGGAAGAGGCACGGGCGCGCCTGATGGCTATTCTGGAGTTCGTGGGGGCGTCCATGCTCGGGTATGCGACGGTCATGGCAAAGGCGGTGCTGTTGCTCGGCGAGGGCGGGACCGGAAAGTCGACGATGATCGACCTGATGACGCGGTGGTGCCAGCCGTCGGCGGTGAGCTCGGTCACCCCGCAGGAGATGGGGACCAATCGGTTTGCGCCTGCCCGGATGGATGGCGTGGTGCTCAACGTGGTCGACGACATCCCGCACGAGCCGATTCTTGACGCTGGGGTGTGGAAGTCGGCCATCACCGGCGGTCGCATCGACGTGGAGCGGAAGGGGCGCGATGGGCACGGCATCTACCCGCGCGCTGGGCATCTCTATGCCGGGAACCGCTTGCCGCCCGTGGTTAAGGCCAACGACGGGTTCTGGCGCCGGTGGTTGGTCATCGAGTACGACCGGGTGTTCAGCGGCACCACCAAGGACCGGCCCGTGATGTTTGAGCTGATGGGCGAGATGGACCGAATCATCGCCTTTGCCATTGCCGCATTCGTCGACACCGGTGGCCATGGTGGTCGAGGGTACACCACGCCGATGTGCCACCGCGTCGCCATGGGTGAGTGGTCGGACGTGTCTGACTCGGTGGGGGCATTCTCGCGCGAGTGTTTGCAAGTGGTGGACCCTGACGTGCCGAAGGTCAACTGGGCGAAGAGGTCGACGGTTTACAAGGAGTATCGGGACTGGTGCGAAGAGGGCGGGCGCCGGGCGGTCAGTGCTCACGAGTGGGGGTCGCGCATGAGGTCGATGGGCTTCGAGGTGGTGCAATCCCGTGGCTCGTGGCGTGTCGGGTGCGCACATCAGCCTATCGAGGTGTAGCGGGCATCATCGCCATTGAGGTCATCGCGTCCACGGGTTCCGGCCCATGGGCGCGTTTTTGCGTATGGGTCTGTGTGGTGCGTCGCCTGTGTCATCCGGGCGTGGTGCAAGTACGTGGTGCAAGTTGGTGGGCCTGTGGATAACTCCTACAATGCAGTGGTGGTGGTTGTTTTCGAGCATCTGAGCCAATGAGCGTGGTGCAAGCGTGGTGCAAGTAGCGCTTTCCCTATGATGCGCTAACCATCACCATCACAGCCGACCGTGGTGCAAGTGGTGCAAACATTTCTCACTTCTTACGTGTATAGAAAAAAAGAGCGGAGGGGGAGTGTGAATTGCACATATGTAAGGAGTGGCCGAAAACATGCACCACCTTGCACCACGGCACCGAGAATGCCCATGAATAGCACCTAAATCGTGGTGCATGTCTGAAAATTTCGATGCACCACGCATGCACCACGATGCACCACGGTCTTTCGGGGCTGACATCTGCACATCTGGGCCGAGAATCCCGCGCACACTCACCCGCGCCATGCTCGGTGCAGGTGGATAGACTGACGGCAGACGCAGGAGGCAGGCCCGTGACCACGCGCGACCCAAGCACCGTGCGCGGCATCGTCCTGACTCGCCCTGTGGTGGGCCGGACGATGACGCTGCACATCGGCACGCATCTCGTGGCGCTGAGGGCTGGCGGGCCGCTCACTCCCACTGGCGAGGGCACTTGGGTGTGTGCGTGGAATGGGCGGGAGGTGCAGGTGCATGGGCGACCTGCTCAGTGTGTGGTACAGTCTTAGCGGAGGTTCACAGATGGCACGGCCGACAGAACTGACCCCGTCGCTTTTGATTCGCGCTCGCGAGGGCGCGAAGAGAGGGCTCAAGCGCGACCTGCTTGGCCCCTACCTGAGCGTCAACCGCGCCACCTTCTACCGGTGGATGCAGCGAGGCTCTACTGAACCAGATTCAATATACAGTGAGTTTCGCGACGCAGTAGAGCAGGGGGAGACCGAAGGCGCGGTGATGGCGCTTGATGTCGTCGCTTCCGCTGCTGCTGATGGCGACTGGAAAGCCGCAGGATGGATGCTTGAGCGCCGCCACGGGTACAAGCCGCAGACCGAGACCAAGGTTGAGCACACCGGCGCCATGGTCATCGAGTCATCACCGATGGAGCGGGCCGCCGAAGCGCTCAAGGTGCTCAAGGGCAAGTGACTGAGGACCAGCCGACCACCGTGACCCGACTGCCGACCTACTATGACGAGGTCAGGGCGGTGTCTGCGCGCATCATGGACCCTGCGGCCCGCGCGGAGTGGTCGCCGGCGCAGGTTGAGGCTGCGGTTCAGTTGCTTGAGGCAGAGGCAGAGGCCACCCGCACGAGGGCAGAACACCCGCTCGCGCTGGTCGAGCTGTGGGACCCAGAGTGTGACCACTGCGACGACCCCATCAAGCCGACCACCGCGCCGGATGGCAAGCCGTGCGGGCGTCGCTCACCGGCGACGGGCCGCAGGATGCGCGGCATTACGATGGTGCACGTCGGGCATGGCGAGCGGTTGCCGTTGTTCCAGTGCCCGTCGTGCGGGGTCGAGGAAGAGAAGACGAGTCAGCGGCTCGTGTTCCAGGCGATGCTGAACGCCCTCGGCAAGGTGCTCCTGTTCCTAGTGTTGGGTGGCAACCGGGCGTCAAAGAGCTTCACGGGCGCGATCTTCGCGACGTGTTGCCGATTGGGGGCGGCGCACCCGCATGTGGTGGAACTGCTCAGGCGCAACAACCTGAGCAAGGGCGGCCTGCCGGACCGGCCCGAGTTCGTGTACGCGGTCGCCATCACAAGCAACGATTCCAAGCTGTACCAGCGCCCGAAGTTGGACGCGCTCAAGCCCGGAAGCGACTCGTGGACCGGCTACACGGGCAATCAGGACGCCTACCTCGGCAACCCGCCCCATGCCGGCGCGCCAGGGTCGGTCGCGTGCAAGGCTGCAAAACAGGGCGCCGACAAGATGCAGGGTGCATCGGCCCTGAATGCGTGGACCGATGAGGACCACCAAGATCAAACGGTGGCCGAAGAGCTCGGCGGGCGCTGCGCGGACCAAGGCGGGATGCAGACGTTCACGATGACACCCACGAAGGGGTGGTCTGACTTGCTTAAGTGGCTCCTGCGCCCGGAAGAGCCCCGGCCCGCCGGCAGTGTCGAGGTGCACCACTTGAGGGGCATTGATAACCCTTGGGTCAATCAGGACACCATCCGCAATTGGCTGCGGTCACTTGGCGCACGAGAGCGGCGCATCAGGCGAGACGGTGAGATTGTGGCACTGGAGGGCGCCGTGCACGCGGACTTTGACCGGTCCACGCATGTTGTGGCCGCGACGCCACCCAGCGCCGAAGCCATCCGCGCGACCGGCGTTGACTTCGGATTTCGGGACCCGTTCGTGTGCGTGTGGGCGCGGCTCGAGGGCGAACAGGTGCGCGTCTACCGCGTGTACTACGTGCGGCAGCGGGTCCTGACCGAGCATGGCCAGGAGATAGCCCGGCTTGAATCGTGCCCCGACTGTTGGACCCTCGACGACTACAACACCCTGTCATGGTGGTCGCGGCCCGGGTGCCCTACGTGCCAGCCGACCGGCGGGCCACGCGAGGACATCGCCTATCGGTGGGCCGACTCGGCAGACGCACAGGCGAGGATGACCCTCTACAACGAGCACGGTCTACACTGCGACAAGTCCATCAAAGACCGGGCAGCCGGCCACAACCTGATGGAAGAACTTCTGGCCATGGGGCGAAATGGTGCGCCGTCGCTGGTCATCGAGGACCACCCGTCATGCGCGCCGCTCATTCGTGAGATGGAAGAACTGCGGTGGAGGAAGGGCGTAGACGACACCCGCACCAAGTCGGCCGCCATGGATGTCGACGGGGATGACCACGCATGGGACGCCCTGCGCTATCTGGTGATGGGGCTGCGGTCCCGTGGCTTGATATGAGCCGCGTGCATGTTGGCGCTGTGCACATTCGTCCCGTTCATGCTACAGTGCTCCCATGGCTGACTATGCCCCGCTGACAGTCTATGAATCCCGGACCGTCCGCTTTTTGCGGGCGGTCGGATTGTTGCGCGTCGAGGACGCCAAGCCCGAGACGGTCACCCCCGGTGGAGATTGGGCGACCGGCACGCCGATGTTTGCGCCCTACGACCGGCGCCGGGCCATGTCTGCGCTTGTGGCATCGCCCTACCTCGCGGCCTGCGTCACAGCGGTCGCCGAGGACCTTTCCGGCCTGCCACTCAAAGCGGCCCGAAGGGTCAAGGTCGATGGGCAGTGGACCCTTGAGCCTGTGACTGACCACCCCGCCCTGGACGTGATTGCAAAGCCAAGATCTGACCCTACGGTCACGGGCCGGTCCCTGCGCACGCAACTGGCGGTGGATAAGCAGCTCGCCGGCGACGCCTTCGCGCTCATCACTACCCTCGGCGGCAAGCCTGTGGGGCTACAGCGGCTCCACCCCGCGCGGGTGGACCTTGATCCGACACCCTACGGCACCATCAGCAGCGTTGGGTTTTCGCGCAGCACCCATAGCAAGCAGTCCTACGACCCCAACACCGTGCTCATCTGGCGCGGCGTCTCGTGGGCCGATGACCCGTCCGGGCTCTTCGGGATTGGCTATGCCCAAATCCTCGACAGCGACATCCAGGCCGAACTGGCTCTAAGTCGTTCCACTGCAACGCAGGCAAAGAAGGGCCGACCGGATGGCATCTATGCGCCATCGGACAAAGAGCGCATCTGGAACGACCGCGACGTGCAGCGCCAGAAGGTGCAACTTGACAACGTCCTAAGCGCTTCCACTGGCGGCGTGGCCGTCCTGTCCGGCGCTGGCACCCTGACCCCGCTGGGGTGGGCACCCAAGGACATGGCAAACGTCGAGCAGTCGGACAACATCCGCACCAAAATCATGGCGCTAACGGGTGTTCCACCGATTCGGCTGGGGCTGGAGACTGCCAACTACGCGACATCAGAAAACCAGATGCGCGTCTATTGGATGCGGCTCCTGTCGACAGCCACGGGCATTGATGAGCAGTTCACCCGGCTCGCACAGAAGTGGGACGCTGACGTGGTTGTGTACCACGACTTCTCACAGGTTGCTGCGCTCCAGAATGACGCGCTGGCCATGTTGGAACAGGTCAAGCAGCACATCGCTAACGGCATGAGCCCCGCCGACGCCTACGCCTATGTGGGCTTCGATGACATCCCCGAGATCTTCGACCCCATCGCCGAGCCAGCCCAGCCGCAGAATCCGGCAGCTCAGGACGGCGAGGCAAAGACCACGGCGCTACCATGGGTCAAGTCTGAACCGGCCACCGCAGCCCTTGAGCGACCGGCCACCGCAGAGGCCCGCGACCTATATTGGAAGGGGTGGCTGTCCTCGATTCAGGCCCCGGCAGAGCGGGCGCTTACCCGCGTGTGGAAGGCCGAACTCAAGGCCGCGTCGGCCCGCTACGCGCGTCGGGCCGGCCGTGTGTTGGGCGACCGCAAGGCGATGGGCGCCGATGGCATCGTGACCAAGGCGACCATCTCACAGGCCGAGATGAACGAAATCCTCGACTCGTCCGGCGAGATTGCCGTACTGACCGAGGGTGTTCCGCCGTCGGTTGTGCGCCGGGGGCTGCGGGCCGCTTTTGCCCGCGCCGCTCGTGAGTTGGGCGAAGACCTCGCGTGGTCACCAGAACTTGACCCGACCACGGAAGTCATCGCGGACATGGTCACGTTTGTCGAGCAGGCCACGAAAGACCGTATTGCCGCAGTGGTTCGCACGTCGCTGTCTGAGGGCATTCAAGTCAACGACTTGCAGAAACTCATCCAGCAGGACGCCATGTTCTCGCCGATGCGCGCGCTTCGGGTCTCAAGGACCGAGACGGCCAAGGTGTTGAGTAAGGGCACCCGATTGGCCTACGACGACGCCGCAAAGGCTGGCGTCAAGTTCCGGGTCGAGTGGCTTTCGGCTAAGGATGAACACGTGCGGCCAGACCACGAGGCGCTTGAGGGCGTGCAGGTCAAGCCCGGCGAGGACTTCACAGTGCCGGACACTGAGCCGGACCAACTCTATGCAGGCGAGACCGGCGCCGGCCCTGGCGAGTTCGCTGAGGCTGGTATGGTCGTGAACTGCCGATGTACCACAATCCCCGTACTCACTTAAAGGAGGCACCGGTGCCCCACATTCTGTTGCAAACCACCGCCTCCGCAGTCGCCGGGGTCATCGCACGCGCCGCACAGCACGGGCACTCTGCCACCGTCCGGTCAATGCTTGCCAGCCACGCGCGCATCACCGAGGGCGAGGTTGACGCCATCTCACGCGGGATTGAGCTGCCAGACTGGGCCGTCGTTCGCGACATGGCGGCGGGCTCCGGCATGGCGCCGACTTCGTTTGCGTTCCGGGCACTGGCCGACATGGACGGCACCGAACAGGTCGACGACGACGACAACCCAGACACGCCAGCCGTGACCGGGTACCGCTTCACGATGTCGACCGCGAGCGAGGACCGCGCCCGCGACATCGTCAAGCAGGATTGGATTCTGGACCAGTTCATGCGCAACCCTGTGGCGCCATGGGCGCACGACTACAGCCAGCCGGTGGTGGGCTCGTGGCGGTCCGTCCAGGTGGCCCAAGGCAACCTTCGCGGCACGCTCATCCCATTCGCCACCGAGTCCTACCCGCTGTCGATGACGGTGCGGGCGCAACTGGAGGCCGGTGTCCTGCGCTCGTGTTCGGTTGGGTTCATGCCCCGCCAGATGCTTTGGCGCGGAGACCTGAACGAGGATGACCCCGACTACTCGGCACGCGGTGGGCTGGTGCTGATGACCCCGACCCTGTTTGAGTGCTCGCCCTGCCCCGTGCCGATGAACCAGGAGGCGTTGCGTATGCGGGCCGCTGGTGTCAAGTCGGTCGAGGTCGGTGATGAACAGAACAACAACCCCGACGGATTGCCCTGGGCAACGTCGGCAACCCTTCCCTCGGCTCTGCCCTGGGCTTGACAGTATCGACGGGGCTAATCCCGCGTGCTACACTATCAACAGCGCTCATGGTATGCCCAGGCGCAATCAAACCGAGAGGAATCATGGAAAACGAAGAGACCATCCTCGATGGTGTGTCCTCGCTGGACATGCGCGACGCCGTCGCCGTTCAGCGTTTCCTGGGCAGCATCGTCGAATACGCAAAGGGACTTGATGTCAAAGTCAAGGCCGGCGAACGCAATTTGAGCGAGAAGACCGAACAGGTCTCCCGCATGGCCGACGACATGCGCGCCATCCGTCAGCGTCAAGCTGAGTTCGATTCCGCTGAGGCCAAGGCGCCCAACGGTCAGAACGCCGAGCTTCTGCGCTTCATCGACAACGATGGGTCGCTGTTCCTCAAGGGTGTCGGTGAAGACGACAACCTCAAGAACCGCACCAACCCCAACATGCGCCGCAGCCGCGAGACGGGCCTCCTGAACACCCGGCCGGTCAATGAGTTGCACAAGCAGCTCGTCGACGATGCCGAAGCCCTGTACATCGCAACCACGGTCACCCACGGGTCCGACGGTTTCGATGCACGCGGCAACTACCGCGCCGACGTGGTCAAGGGCATGGGCATCGCCTATGACCGCTTGCAGGCGACGTGGAAGGCCATGCCGGCCCCCATCCGCAAGGCATGGGACGACCAGAGCGGTAGCGGCGGCGAGTTCATCCCGACCCCCCTCCTGTCTACCCCTGTGTGGCAGGTCGAAGAGTACGACCCTGATGGCCTTCTGGACCTCTTCCCCGAGTTCCAGATTGGGTCTTCCAGCGTCGAGCTCCCGGTTGGTACGCAGTACCCCGTGCCCTACAAGGGCGGCGGCGCAAGCGGCGACAACCCCGCAGCCCTGTCCAAGTCCTCGGTCGGCACGAACAAGCTGACCTTGGCCCTGACCTCGATGTACTGCATGGTGCTGATGCACGAAGACGCAAGCGCTGACAGCATCGTCGCTGCCGTGCCCTTCGTCCGTGAGGCCATCGCGCGCAGCATGACCGTGGGTGAGCGTTTCGCGCTCATCAACGGCGACACCGCTGCAACCCATCAGGACGCCATCGCCACCTGGGACCTCCGGGGCATGTTTGGCGCTGTCGACGCTGGATCGATCCACTACCTGCGCACCCTCCTGGGAATGCGGGCGTTGGCGTTCGATGAGTCCAACACCATCGACCGGTCCACGTTCACCCTCGCCACCCTCGCGGCCGACATCAACTCGGTTCAGGGTCCTCGTGGCAACCCCATCGACGTGCCCATCGTCACCAGCTACGAAAGCTATCTTTCGCAGTTCGTGAACTTGAGCGGCATCGTCTCGGTGAGCGACTACGGCGACCGGCGCCCCATCGCTCGCGGCGAGGTCGGCAACATCTTCGGGCACCCCATCATCCAGACGGATGCCATGCCCGCAGACCTCGCCAGCACCGGCCTCTACACGGGCAGCGGCGCAACCTCTGGTGCGTTGATTTTCAACCGCCGGATGTACCGTCGCCTCAGCCGCATCGGCGAGACCATCACCCTTGCCATGCAGCCTGACATCACCATCGAGGGTACCTACCTGCGGGCCAAGAAGCGGATCGGCTTCAAGTCCTTGCAGAAGTCGGGCAACGCTGGTGTGCGCCTCATGAAGAACCTGGGAGCATGAGATGAACAACGAGATCAAGGGGATGCAGCAGTACATCCCGATTGCTGCCGCCACCGCAGGCACCCCCTCCACCGTGCTCCTGACCTACGCTGGCGACGGCAAGGCAGAGTTGGTGTACCTCGGATTCGCTGCCATCGGTGCAGTGACCGCGCACGACACCAACTACGCCACGTTCACGGCCACGATTGGGGCTACGACCGTTGCGACCGAGTCGACCACCACGAGCGATACCGGCGACATCGCCGCATTCGCCACTGAGCCGCTGGTGTTGTCGAGCACTGGGGACGCGACGCTTTCTCAGGGCGAATCGGTCAAGGTGGTCATCTCCAAGGTTGCTTCGGGTGTCGCCATCTCTGGCGCCCTCGTGGCTGGCTTCCGTCGGGTCCGCGCAGACTGATCAACGTTCTGGGAGGTCGTGACATGGCAACAGTCCAACACATCGGCGCCGGTTTTCCTCGTGGCATTCGCCCCGGGGCTACCCGGCCGTGGACGGCTGGCGAAGTGCGCGACCTCCCCGGGACCACTGCGGCTGACCTGCTCGAAAGGCACCCGCAGCACTTCGCGCGAGTCAAGCCCTTGGGGCTCGACCGCGCCATGCCGTCGCCCACATCGGCGGCACCCGATGCCCCAAAAAGCATCGCTTCGCGCCACTGGAAAACCCTCGTTTTCGAGGTCTCCAACGGCACCCACGACGACATCCTTGGCACACTACGGGCCGCTGTGTCGTCTCCTGCGGTCCTGACCGCCATCCGTGAGCGGTCGCAAGCCCTGTCGGCCAAAGCGCACCAGACGGCCAGCGAGGGAGCCTAAATGGCACTCTGCACCGCTGCCGAGGTGCGCGCCTATGCGAATGCGGGCGCGGCTGCTGACGACACGTTGATCGCGTCCATCATCGGGCGGGTTGACGCGGCGTTTGCCCGATGGTGCGGACTGCCCCCGACCGACTCGGGCACCCAAACCATGGAGAGCGCGACCTACACCATGTATGTCGACGCTCGCATGTATCAGGACCCGACCCGGCCGGCGTCGCTGTTCCTGCCTGTGAATCCGCTCGTGTCGGTCACTTCGGTGCACATCGACCCGGAACGGGACTACGACGCAGCCACGTTGCAGGCCAGCTCCACGTATGACCTCGACCTGTACGCGGGCGCCATCGTCCTGCGTGATGATTCGGTCGACTCGTGGTCGACGGCGGTGCGGGCCAACAAGGTCGTTGCAGTGTGCGGCTATGCGACCGTCCCCGACGACCTCGCCGAGGCCGCCATCATTCAGGCCGCGCACATCTTCACGAACAAAGGCACGGCCGGGCGCCGGTCCAAGTCGACCGGGCAGAACAGTGTCACGGCTGACCGCCTGTCGCTTCTCGACGAAGTGAAGGAACGGCTCGCCCACTTCCGCCAAGTGGTGCCGTAGTGGCAACGCTTACACCGGAACAGTTTGCAGACGAGTTGCACCGGGCCGGCGAGTCTGAGTTTGCGCGCATCATCAAGAACCGTGCGATTCAGGTTGCCCTGACCGGCGATGCCGCAGCGAAACGGAACGCCACCGACCGGCTGCGCACCCGCTCAGGCAATCTCCGGCGGTCCATCTTCGCGAGCGTTGCCCCTGTGGCGAGTGGGCTGGACATCGTTCTGCAAGGTGGCGGGCGTGTCCAGGGTGGCAAGGACGCGCCCTACCTCGCGACACAGGAAGAGGGCGCCACCATCGTCCCACGGGTAAAGAAGTGGCTCGCCATCCCCACCGACCTCGCGCAGACTGGGGCTGGAGTCGGTAGGTATCAGACCGCATACGACTACCCGACCGCGCTACAGTTCGTGCTGTTGAAGCCCGGCCTTGCCATGCTGTGGGACCCTGAGAAAGAGGCCCCTGCCTACTGGCTGAAAAAGCGGGTCACCATCCGGGGCAAGTGGTTCATGCGCGACGCGTTCAAGTCCATGCAACTCCGCATCCCGATGGAGTTTGACGACGCAATGCAGGCGTCTCTCGCCTATTCCACGGGTCAAGCATGAGCGTCGCAAACACTGAGCCATCCGCCATCCTGTCGGCCATGGTGACCGCATTGCAGGCCATTGACGGCGGTGCGGGCTATCACTACGACGTGTCAAGCGCTGTCCAGATTGGGCACCCTGCGGAGCCCCCGACGGCCTACCCGTGTGCGTTTGTGGGGCCGGGGTCGCTGGAGTTGGACGAAGGGCGCCCCACGCCGCTCGGGCAGTACCGGTTCAAGCTCACGATGAGGCTTTACATGTTCGTGGCTGCGGCATCGTCAACGGCGGCGGCGGGCACTCTGGCGGGATACAATGCCATGATGGACCTCCTGATGGGTGCCACGGCAAGCCGGACACTTGGGGGCATTGTGCACCTCATGCACGTCGACGGGCGCGGAGTGGTGCCCGGCAACGAAGCGGACGGGCTGGGGGTGGGCCGGGGTGTTGCACTGGTTGACGTGTCTGTCGAATGGACCCGGAGTCTCGGATGAGTTGGCTCAGCAGTGACTACCGCCGTCAGATGCCGGTCCTTGTGGACAACCGCAGCGGGTCGGCAACCATTGACGTGTCGTTCACCATTCCGGCGGACTGGGGCACGTTCTGGGGCGTCATCGACAGCAACGGCTATGGTTTGCGTGTCACTGCGAGCGACGGCATCACGCCGGTCGTCTACAAGTTGGCATCGTGGACCCATGCCACCCGGACCGCCACCATCGAGTGCGATGCATTCACCCCTGACACCGACAACGGCTGGGTGGTCCTGTGGCTGTATTTCGACATCGACTCGCCAACCGACGGCGCCGGCTCGTTTACCGCTGCGTCTGCGAAGACCGGGTACATCTACCACGGCCGACCGACCTACCCGGTGTTTGTGGGCCAGCCGAACGAGTACGGCGACACGAGCCCCCGCGCCAGGTGGCAGGCGGACCCAGCCGAACAGAGGCGCCTGTTCTGTGAAATCGGCCCATCACTGTCGACGCAGGAAGACACGCTGAACGGCTCCAACCGACTCGAGGAGCCGACCATCGTGACCTTCGCGTGCTCCAATGGGGGCAGCGCAGAGGTCAACGCATGGGTTGCGGACAGTGTCCGGCTCCACATGCACCAAGGCCGCCTGTTCGCCAGCGTGACCACGAAACTCGGCGCGACCACAGTTGACTATCTCGATTCCTTCACGGTCAACACAAGCACCGGCCGCGTGCTACAGTTCACCACGACACGCAACGCTTTGACCCCTGCGGAGGGCTGACACATGCCAAATTCAGGACGCAACACAGCCTTTGGCGTTGCAGTGGAAACCACCTACGGGACTGCGGTTTCTGCTGCCCTGTGGCTTCGTGCGGAATCGTGGGACGACAACCCCTCGGCACCCACCATCGCGCTGCAAGCCCTGCACAGTGGGCGAGGTCAGGCCGGACGGTCTGCCGTCAACCTCATCACCGACATCAGCGGCACCCTCACGGCCCGCGCGCACTACGACGGCGGCGCCCTCGGCACCCTGCTGCGGTGGGGCACCGGTGGCACGTACATCGACAGTGGTGCAGGTCCGTACAAACACGACATCGGCATCAGTGACACCCTACCCAGCCTCACTCTTCGCCCCATCTACGGCGACGGCGTGGGCGGTGCGACCGCTACCGGTTCGGTCATCGCGGGCGCCAAGTGCGACACGTTCAGTGTCACATTCGGCGGGCCAGAAGCATTGGTCGATGTGTCCGCAACGTGGACCGGCGCCACATTCACGGCCGGCTCCGCTGAGACGCCGACCTTCGGCACCGACAACGCAATCCTCCCGTTCAGCGTGGGCACGATTGGATGGAACAGCGGGACATGGACGCCGAGCAGCCTGACCCTGTCGGTTACCAACGGCACCGAGAAGGTCCGCCAGCTCGGCGCGAAGACCCTGACGGCTATCTATCAGGTGAGCCCCCGGCAGGTTCAGGTGACCTTCGAGGTGTTGCGCGAGTCCGACGCGTTCCAGACGGCGCACCTCGCGACGACTGAATCTGACCTTGTGGTCACCGTGACGAATGGCGTTGACGTCTTCAAAATCACGCTCTACACCGCACGGGTGGTCGACGTTGTTCCGCATTCGTTCGGCGACAACGGGCTGATTCTGGAGACCATCACAATGGAAGGCCGCGACGACGGCACCGATGACACCCTGCTCATCGAGCTCACCAACGCAGACGCGACCGGTGAGGCGTCCTGATGGGCATCATTGACGACATCCAGAAGGCCACGCGCCCCATCGTCATCAACTCGGCCCGATGGCCTGACGTGCAGTTCCGGGTTCGGGAGATTTCCGTATCCGAAGCCATCGCGACCGGCGGGGTAACCGAGAAGATGCTCGGGTCTGTCATGGCCGCCATGGGTGCGGGTGCGAATGGCGCCGCTGTACGTGCTGCTGGACAGGCCGCCATCGAGTGGGCCAAGCACCACGAGAAGGTTGCAACCATCGGCCTCATCGGGATGCGCAAGTGGAACGGCGAGGGCGACGAGCCGGAATGGGAAGCCGTCCGGGTTGTGTACGCTCGGCCCAACCCAGACCTCCCGATTGACGACGGGGTTCTGTGGTGCGGAGCATTCGATTCGGTCGACCTGCAAGCCATTCACAATGCGGCAATGGGGGCGGCCAGCCGGGCGGCCCTGAGTGTCGGTCACTTTCGCAACGACGGAGACGGGACCGAGCCCGGAGCCGAAGAGGGTGGACGAGATAGCGCGGAGGTACGGGACGCTTCCGAGCCAACTACCCTGGATGAGCCCGAAGGGGCTGGAGCCTGATGACGCCATTGCCCTTGAATGGTGGTCCTACGCGGTCGACTACGTGTGCATGAGGGCTGGCAATGACGTGACTGGCGAGTTTTTCGCCCGGAACAAGAACCGCGAAGGCTTTAGCGTTCAATACATTATGCCCGTGCCTGGAGTCTGAATCATGGCCAAGGTCGTCAAGTACGTCCTGCAAATCGACGACAAGGCCAGCCCCGCTCTCAACAAGGGAGCGAAAGAGGCTGACAAGTACGATGACAAGCTTAAGGACGTGGACAAGTCACAGGAAAAGGTCGGCGTCTCTGCAAAGGCTGTGGCCGTTGGCGTGACTGCCGTTGGGGCCGCTGCTCTGGCTGCGGGTAAGGCCGTTTTCGATCTGGCGCAGAACGTCGCCAACCTCCGCAACGACCTGATTGACGCCGAGACACGGTCCGGCATCGCTGCCGAGACACTGGCAGGTCTTCGTGTCGCCGCCGAAGGGTCGGGGCAGTCGTTCAGTGCGCTCACTTCCGGCCTCGACAAGTTCGGCGTGCAGATGGCGAACGCCGCGAGGGGCGGCAACGTCACGTCTGAGTCATTCAAAAAGCTCGGCATTGACGTGGTTGACGCGAATGGGGCAATGCGAGACGGTACAGAGGTGTTCACTGAGACACTGTCAGCCCTGAACGCAATGCCGCCGAGCGCCGAACGGTCAGCCCTCGCGGTCGACACGTTGGGCCGGTCGGGCGGCAAGCTCCTGCAAGCGCTGAGCGGGTCGGGGCTTGATGGCTTCGTTGATCTGGCGCGCGAGTTCGGTGTCGGTGTCGGCCCAAAGGCCGCCGAGTCTGCGGGGCAGTGGCAACGGAATGTGGCCGAACTGAACGTCGTGTTTGAGGGGCTACAGGCGCGCCTTGTTGATGTCATCTCCGGCCCTGATGGGGTAAGCGCCCTCACTGATGCCCTCGTGATTGCTGGCGAGTTTGTAAGCGTTTTCGCTACCGAGGGTAAGGCCCGATTTGTCGACTTCGGTGAGGCCGTGGTCGGCATCTTCAAGGTCATCGGCGACAGCATCATCAGGACCGGACAGGCCATGATGGCCCTCGCTCAAGGCGACTTCACCCGCGCCGCCCTGCTGATTGGCGACAACATGGCGGGGGCTGTGGAGGCTATCGCTGACCTCGGCAAGGCAACCGCGAGTCTGGCGGTCGGGGGCTTCTCGACGTTCAACACGGCCATGAGCGCATCAGAAGCCAAGCTCGCGAGCCTGAACAGCATCCGATTGAAAACCAGCACCGCGCAGAAGTCCGGCGGTGGGACGGGTGCCACGCCGACACCAGACACCGCAGCGGGTGCAGTAGCGGTCGACGTTGACGCCATATTCGACCGCATCGCCGAGGGCGCGAAGTTGGCGCAGGAGCCGACCACCGGCCTCGCTGAGCGACTGGCGGCACTCTCGCAAGCGTACATGGATTCGGGCGTGGCTCTGGAGTCGGCCACACGGGCGGCAAGGGCGGCGGCTGTCGGCGGCAAGATCACAGACGTGGCGGGAATCGCCGGGCAAGTGGCTAGCGGCAACATCGGCGGCGCCCTTTCGTCTGCCGGGGGGATGGCTGGTGGCGCGGCTGGTGCTGCCCTCGGCCCTGCTGCGGCTGTTGTTGGGGTGCTCAAGGACATTGGGGGCGCCGGGGTGGCACAGGCCGACGCTGACGCCCTCGCGCGAGCGCAAGCCAAGGCCGAGCGCACCGGCAAGGACGTGTCTGAGTTCAGGACCACAGGCACCGACAAGGAAGCGGCCAAGGCGGCGGCGGGCGGCGTGGCTGACCAGATGGACGGCTTTCTGGACTCGCTGTTGGCGGGCATTCAGGCGCTACCGGCCATCATCGGTAAGGCCGTGCCGGGATTCATCACCAAGCTCGTGGGCGACTTCATCCCGGGCATCGTGAAGATGCTGCCGAAGCTCATTACGGCCATCACGCAGGACCTCCCGATACAGTTGATCAAGGGGCTGCCCAAGGCTATCGCGTCCCTGTTGAAGTCCATTTTTGTGGACCTCCCGAAGGCGTTCGCGCAGAACATTGCGCGGCTGTTCACCCAACTTCCCCAGCGGCTGGCGCGGGCTATCGGGGTAGCGTTGGGGCTCATTAAGCCGACATCAACGAAAGCCCAGCAAGAAAGGGTAAAAAGCCCCGCAACAAAAGACCTCGACGCCGCAGCGAACGTTATCAACAACGCGATCCAGAGTGTTGTTGATGTGTTCACTCCAGGTAGAAATGGCCGCAACTCGCGCCAGTCCAACCAATCCAGGCAGGCCGCAAGCATCGCCACAGCCCCGGCTGTCCGGTCTCGCATGGACGTGGCCCGACGGCCGCCATCGCAGTCCAGTCGCAACGCTGGACCATTGCGCCAGGGCAACCCGTTCAGCGAGTTCGCTAAAATGCAGGACAGTCAAGGCGGCCCGTATGGCCGTGACCTGTCAATCTCTACGCTCACGAGGTAGTAATGGCTCGCATCTATTGGGCACCGATGGGCGTGGGAGCGCTGCGATACCTCGACGTGGACTTTGTCACGGGCGCCACCGTTGAGAAAGACGTGAGGTTCGGCGAGTCCGAGACCCTGGCTGGCGGTGTGGAGCGCGGCGTTCATGGGCAGTGGGAACGGGTCACCATCGAGCGCGAGACCATCACGCCAAGCACCACGGCTGGGGCGCTGATGCTCCGCGAGCTGCGGACGCTTGAAAGTCACCTGTTGGCGGGATTCTCGATTGGCGTTGCCGTTGACCCAGACCTCGCCTATTTCTCGTGGCTGTCATCGACGCCGATGCAGGGCGCGCTTGCGGTCGTTGCGGGGGCGGGGAATCACTACCTGTCGTGGGCGCCCACGGTCACCGCCGCAACGGTCGGCGAGGAATACGTGCTCCATGAGGTGTCCGAGGTCAGGCGCGAAGAGAGGCATCGGGTGACCAGCATCGTGGACCCGTTGCTGCCCATCATCGACGAAAACATTGCCTACCAGTACCCTTCTGGCGGGTCCTACGTTTTCCGGCACCGCTACTTCTGGCCCGTCCTCAAGCTTCACGCCGATGCCGTAGAGCGCGGGTCAATCCTGATTGATGAGGGTGGCGCGAGGGCGTTCACTCTGCTCCTCGACCTGCGCGAGGACCTCGTCGAGCTCGTGCAAGGGCAACTCGGCGGCATGGCAGGCCCGGAGCGCCGCCAGCAATTCATCGGTCAAGACCTCGGCTACGATGTCAACCAGCGGGAGTTCCGGTTCTGACTGCACCGAAAAGGACGTAGAAAACGAGACCATCAGCGGCGGCGGGTACTACGAAGAGACCTGCATCACCCTACGTGGCTGATGTGTTCGCGACCGTGAGTCGGCACCGCTGCTGCTGCCAATCGTAGTCGACGCCGATGACCATGACCTTCCTGCGGGTGCTCGCTGCGGAGTAGTCCGGCGAGTAGTCGTCCCCCACGAGGTCGAGGTCGAGGGCCAGCCAATCCCCCTCGGCGACCTCGGCCAGTCCCATCGTGGTGCTCAGCTCGAATACGTGCGGCGGGTACCCGTTCCACCGCAGAACCCGCTGGGCCACGTCATTGGCATCGGCCTGCGTGTCGAGGTACCGTGTGAGGTCAACGGTGTCTGAATCAGCGTCGTGAGGGTCTGCGGGGAGGATTCTGGTGGTCGGCGCAACCGTGGCCCCTGATGCTGTGCCTCCGTTGAATGTGAGCGATTGGTTGAACCAGCGCACCGCCACGGTGGCCCCGTAGACCTCGCCCTGACTGACCTCGACGATGTTGGCGCGGCCAGTCGAAAACAGGGGGGTGGCAATCGGCTCAAGCGACGCGTGCTTCGGGTCAGTCACCGCGCGAAACGAGATCGATCCCTGGCGCACCACAACCCACACGCCGAACTGTGCGAGGAACGAGGACAGCCAGTCGAACCCGGCGGGCTGTGACGAGTCGACCGCGTGGGCGACGTGGTAGGACGCTGCCGTGCTTGGGGCTGGGTACGGCGTCACAATCTCCCGCGCGAGGATGGCGTCTGTCCGGTCGATGATGGCGTGCGGCAGGGCATAGCCCCATGATGCCGGCATGGTGTCGTCTGTGCCGTTTGCGGCCGTGCCTGTGCTGGTCAGAATGCGCAGGGCGATGTCGATGGGGTTGCCTTCAAGCCATGCGCACGGGGTCACAACGTCGCCGATGGCCGCATTGACGGCAGTGGTTCCCATGACCGCAGACGATGCCACGCCGGTAAGCGTTGAGCCTGACGTGCCGGTGAAGGTCAGATAGAACGGGTCGCCTGTTGTCGGGTCGATTCGGACCGCTCCCCGGGTGCTCGTGGTGTCGACCGCAAAGGCGCTGGGGACCGCTCCACTGAGGGTGATGGTGGTCGCGCCCGCGTTGTAGCTGCCGCCGAGGGTGTCGGTGTCTGCGGTCTCGTGGAACAGGCTGCCCTGTGTGGCGCTGATGCGCGTGCGGAGGGCTGACCGGATGTCCCGCAGTGTGAGGGTGCACTGTGTCCCGACCCGATTCATCGACTCAACCGAGCCGAGGAAGATGCGTTCTGGCCCGGCGCTTGTGTTCAGCATGTCCTGAGCCTGAATCTGCACCATCGTCCCACGGGGTAGGCTCGTGGCCAGTGTGGCGAAGGCTGCGGCATTGGAGACGGCCACACCGACAGTGCATCCGGCGACCTGCGGCACCCATTGGCCCGGTGATACTCCAGCGCCCGCGATGACCGGCGCGCCCACGAGTACGGGCAGATTCGCGCCCGCATTGCTGCCGATGCTGATGGACGTGCCAGGGTTGTCGGTGTAGCTCGCATTGATGCGGCTGAGAGTGTACCGCCACGCCCGCGAGGACCGACCTGTGAGAGACGTAGTGAAGGCCGTGGACCATGACATCGGGGCTCCTGTTGGCATGAGCATAACCGCATGGGCTATGCTATGATATGCGCACGATTCATGGGGTGACCTGATGGCATTGACTCAGACATGGCGGAAGCTCACCGGTGCCGATGGGCTACAGTTGCTCGTGTGCCGCATTGTTGGCACGTCCGTTTCTGCGGGCGATGACATCGAGCTTGCGGTGCCGGACCTCGCACAGTCGGGCAACATTCTGCGGGTCCACATGCCGCCGAGCACGGGTACCCACACGACTCGCCAGCCCATCATCTCTCAAGGGGCTGCGGGTGGTTCTGCCTCGGCAGTCTGGCGGCACTACGTGGCCACCGACACAGCCAAGGCCACCGACATCAATGACAGGCTTGACGGGCTGCCCTTCGCGCTTGTGTTTGCTGATGGGTCCACCGAATCGCTGTATTTTGAGCCAGGGCTTGACACTGCGTCCGATGGTGTCATGACCGCTGACCTGTACTTCGTCGCTGGCGCGGGGATTCGCTGATGCCGGACTTCCCGTCATACTCTCCAGACTTCCCAAGCCAGCCCACAGGCGGCTCTGGCGGCTCCACCGAGCCCACCATCAGTAGCAGCCTTGGCAACGTCGAGGACCAGACCGGGGCATACGCGCCAACGCTTACTGTGTCGGGCGGTGCCACCGTCTCGACAGTGGCCTACAACAACGTGACCGGCGCCGTATCGGTCACGGGCTCAACCACGACCACGCCGAGTGTCCCTGAGCCTGCGGCCGGTAGCGCCACTGTGATCACGCACACAGCCACGGCGGACGGTCTCACCAAGACCATCGCGTTCGTGGTCGGTAAAGCGTCGGCTGTCACGCCGTTCTGGACCCTCAAGAAGTCGCTCGACCTGACCGCAATGACCCCCACCTCATTGGCGGCAGGGAGCCAGACGGTAGACAGTGAAACTATCTACTGCGACGGGGTTAACAACGTCATCGACGGTAGCGGACTGACTATCGGTTCAGGCGGGGCGACAGTGGCCTACGTAACAATGGGCTCATACCTCACCGACTACGACCGCCCCATCTTCGTGCAGATCAAGTCCACCGTGACGTGGGTGGGCACAGGCGCCGCTTCTACTGTCCGGTTCCGCGCGTTCCGGGACATCCTGGGCACCGGCCCGTCAATCCAGTGGGTCGCCGACGTCAACGCCACTAACCTCGACATTCAGGCAAGCTTTCAGGATGGGGGCACGGGCAACACAGGCACCTTCGGTGTGTCGGCTGGCGCAACCTACACAGGAAAACCGGCTGCGGTTGTCCTGAACTTCCTGTTGGTGGGCAATCAGGCGTATGTCTGGATGACCGAGACCCTGAGCGCGGCCGGCGACATCTCCACCATGATGGCGCCTGCGGCCGGCAAGGTGCGGGTGAGTTACCTCAAGGAGTCGTCTTGGAATAGCGGGATCTGGGCGGCACTCATCGTGGGTATCTACCGGGATACCAACTCGGTCCCGATTATCGAACAGATCGACGTATACGAGGGGGCGTGATGCCTGACATGGTCGCAACCGTAGACCGATGGGCCGCCGATGCAGGCGCGGACATCACCACAGGCATTCAAGTGTCCGCGAAGATGCCCAGCGACGCAAGCCACGGGCACTGTGTTGACGAGAATGGCGATACGTGGGTGCTTGTCCGCGTCCCGTCCGCGACTGCGAGCAACGTCAAGCCGGCCATCCTTGAGCGTGATGTCTTGGGCCGAGACCCGACGGCCGACCAACTGGCTATCGCCGGCATGACCGCAGCACTGAGGGCGTGGGGCGCATCGTGAGCCGCTACCGCTTCGGCCGCACGTCCGCACGTCGTCTCGCGACATGCACGCAGGACATGCAAACGCTGATGGTTGCGGCCATCTCGGCGGACGATTGCCCGGTAGACTTCTCGGTCATCTGTGGGCACCGCCCCAAGGACGAACAGGACGCGGCCTTCGCGGCGGGCCGAAGCAAACTTAAGTGGCCCAAGTCGCGGCACAACTCCTATCCCTCGATGGCCTGCGACGTTGCCCCGTATGTGGGCGGCTCGGTTACGTGGGATTGGAAGTACTACCACTTGCTTGCCCCGCACATCAAGGCAACGTGGTCAAGGTTGGCCGCTGAGGACAAGGTGTCCGGCTCGCTCGAATGGGGCGGGGACTGGCGCTCGTTCAAAGACGGCCCGCATTGGCAAATCAACCTGTAGGAGCACCGCATGAACGTCCGCATCAAGCACCGCAAAGCCCTTGTTGCCGCCATTCTCGACCCCTTCGCAACGGCCGAGGCCATCGGCGCGGCCCTTGACAAGTCCGTTGTGTTCCCCTCGGCCATCGACCGCTTCGACGATGCGTTGTGGCGCCTGTTGGGTGAGGCCATCGTCGACATGCGCGAGGACCTGACCGACGGTCTACAAGCGCAGATGGCGGGCCGCTGATGCCCCCCAGCGACCGTTCCACATGGGCACTCGTTCTCGCCCTGTTGTCCCTCGTGGCGGTGTCGGGCGTGGCTGCGCTTGTGGGCGACGAGCTGGGTAAGTTGGTCGACCGCGTGGACGTGATGGAGGCTGAGGCCGCCGCCACGTCCGAGGCCGTCGCCGAGTGCTGTGCCGCAACGGGGCTTGCCTGCTGATGCCGACGGACATCCCGACACCAGACGGCCAGACCATCGAGATGGGGAGCTACGTGGCCATGGCGGTGGGCGGGATTGCGGCCGTCGGTGCCACCGTCACCAAAATCAAGGGCCTGTTGGATGACGCGCCCAAGGTAGCATTGGCCATCCGAAATGCCCTTGTATGGCTATGGTACCGCGCATCTATCGGCGGCATGATGCACAGGCGGCAGGCGGACGAGATCGAGGCGATGACCGCCCGCATGGACGCCATCGAGTCGGTCGCTCAGCGGATCCAGCGCGAGTGGGATGCGACCGACCATGCATCACCGCCAGCGGACGAGGACGAGCCCACACCCCACCAGCGACTCATCGCACTGCTTGCCGAGGCGCTGGCTGAATCAGGGAGACTCCATGGTTGAGCCCGTGCGCATTCACGGCCCGATGCCAGACGATGCCATGACCCGCGCCCGTGCGATGGTCGAGGGCATGTCCCCGGAGCAGGTGCAGGCCATTCTCGCGGCCATCCCCCGTGATACGCCGAGGTCGAGGCGCCGCCGCCGCATGGCGCGGATTGTGCGGGAGCCCATCGAGACTGGAGAGGTGCATGATGGGTGAGCGCCCCAAAGCCTACACCAGCTCGCAGGAGCCACCTGTGCAAGCCAACGTCTGAGCGCCCTCGGTCATGTCTTCCCGCTCGACCTCGGCGAGGATTGACCAGTCCACTTCGGGAACCTCGGCGGCAAGGCGCAGGTAGGTGGCCTCGTCAATCTCTTCGTATGGCGCCAGCGGGTAGGCCCCACCATCACGAGGCAGGAATGACAGGCCGGTCACCGTGTCGAAGTGAGTCCAGACCCACTCGCGCACGCCGTCCCACTCGTCGTCGCCCACGTAGACGGTCGCACTCTGGTTGTGCCCCCGGGCACCGCACCACGTCTCCATGATTCGGCGGTACCGGTCGAGCTGCTCAAGGGCCGTCTCATCGTGCCGAGTCATCGACCCCGGCGGTGAGGCGATGGGGAACGATGCCACGAGGGTGGACACCGGGATGCCCGAATCACCGCCCTGATTGACCTCCGGCACCATGTCAATCCCAGCCCGGCGGAGCACTTCGCACAACGGGTCAGCGGCCGAGATGCGCACCCGCCTCACGTAGAACGGTGAGTATCGAGGGTGGAACCCAGCGGCACAGTCGAGCATCACCGACGAATTGCCCGAGGGCTTGCCGCACGTCACGGCGGCGGGGCGGTTGATATCGAGCACCGCCGCCATGAAGTCGGCAGAGTCGCGTGCCACCTCGTTGAGTGTGGTCAGCACCTCGGCATTGTCGGCGACGTGGGGCGCGTCGCACTGCCCGGTGAGGTCCACGCCGACAAGCCGGTCCGCCTGCCCCATGTCCTGCCACGTCTGCCGCAGGTAGGGGTAGAACGTGAACGTGGACTGAATGGCTCCAATCCAAGCGGCCACGGCCACCTTGCGTGCTGCGGTCTCGACAGTATCCGATGCCCGAAGCACGGCCGCAGACAAGTTGCAGAACTGCCCGCCGCCGGACACCCGGCACGACGGAGAGTCAGCGAGCGCGAACCGAAGCCCGACCTCTGCACATGGGTTCAGGCGGATGGCGTGGCCGCGCTTCTCGACCAAGGGGGCCACGTTCAGGATGCCCCGTTCACCGGATTGGGACTGAACGAGCGCCGACCACTCCCGCTCGAAAACCTCCCGCGTCGGGCGCCCGTGGTAGATGGCGGACAGGTTCGCCATGGCGCGCACTCTCGGGTACTCGCCCCGGCTCCAGTCCTTCGCGTGCCGCATCTCTGAGTCGCCCACGTCCGAGCACGCAATCGTAGCGGACCTGCGCACGCCACCGGACACGACCACATCGGCGACGGTGCAGGCGATGTCGCTGCATTCGATGGGCCGAAGCTTGCGCCCGCTCGCGCCCGCCATCGTTGCGGCAATGAACCCATGCAACCGCTGGAGAGGGGCGGGGCCAGACGCGCGGCCGCCCTTCGTCCGCAGGATGGCACCTTGTGGCCGGACGTGGGAATAGTCGAAGGCCACCGCGTCGCCCGCGAAACCGGCCTCCATGGCCGCGAAAACCGAGTCGGCCCATCCCTCAGCGGTGTCGCCAACCACATGCACCAAGGTCGTCCCGGTCGGATGCACAACCACAGGCAGGCGGCCCGTGAACTCAACCTCAACCGAGTACCCGCAGCCCGTCCCCATCATCAGGATGTAGAGCATTTCCGCGAACGACTGCGAGCAATCGAGCGGCAAGAACGCGCAGTTGTACCCGGCCGTGTTGTCCCGACGCATCGACGGGCCAGCCGCCCAAAGCGCGCGCATAGACGGCATCACCTCGCGCGCGAGAATGGCCGCGTGGATTGCGTCATAGACATCGGCGGGGACTTGGGGCCGTTCTGTCCGCAGGAAGTCGACATAGCGGTCCACAATCTCCACCCACGTCTCTCGCCGGCCGAGGTCATCGCGCCACCGGGCATAGGTCCGGAGCATCACGAGGGCCGAGAGTGTTTCGCTGGGGGTCGCTGTGTGAGTGTCGCTTGCTTTGGTGTTCACCGTCTGTCCTTGCCTTGTTTGTGAGTCCGTGCCAGACGGCTTTCCTATCCGCCTGCGCGTGTGTCGGTAGGGCTGATTAGCCTTGGGTTGTCAAGTCCATCCGTGCGAACTGGTGGCAGTGGCGGGTGATGTACATGTTGCCACGGATGACCTTGATCATCCCGGACAGCTCAAGAGCACGGATGTATCGGGCGCTGTGGCGCAGTGCTCCACGCGGAACAACCTGACTGATGGCGCGCTTGCCCTGTCCGACATTCCTGACGGCCCTCTGCATCGTGTCAACGGCGTCGGCCGGGTTTGCCCACTTGTCTGGCCCGGAATGTGCAGCGTGAGCGAGAAGTCCATACGCCGTGATGTGCACGACACTGTGCCCATCATGCAAGCGTA